>Ga0180433_10000641_pt1 | contig 59216 bp, 69 predicted proteins | sample SS_ome_8_FD_132980 | JGI IMG/M metagenome (GOLD analysis project Ga0180433, IMG submission 132980) | Hypersaline lake sediment archaeal communities from the Salton Sea, California, USA - SS_1_D_1 metaG | ecosystem: Environmental > Aquatic > Non-marine Saline and Alkaline > Hypersaline >... | reverse complement strand
TATGTTATAGCCGCGATTATCGCCTCGATGCTCCTTCCCCTCACCAGGCCCTTATTGCATATCTTCCGGTACATGATAGCCGCGTCCTCCTTCATCGATATCGGGAGGCCGAGTTCTGATAGCTCCCTGGATATCTCATTAAGGGCTGGTATGATGTCCTTCTCGACCGAAGAAGACACGTTTATCCTTCGCTGCCACTTCCGCATCCGGTACATGCGCTTCCTGGCCTCTTTTGACACCGCCCCGCCGCGTATGTCCCGGTCATACTTGTCGATCTCCGTGGTGAGGCCTTTGTGCGGCTTGGTATAGGTCATGGGCGACCCGGTCCGGGTCTTCTTGATCCACGCTTCGGAATCGAAGCTGCGCGTCTCAGCGCCTAGGTCTGCTATGCTCTCTTCGACCACGGAGCCGCACTTCGAACAGACGACTTCTGCGTGTTTATAATCACGTACGAGGACGCCGCCGCAATATGGGCAGCCCCCTTCTTTCTTTTCAGCATTATCTGTCTTAGTCATGGTAACCTCTGCTAACTATCGGTAATCGGAATCTAAATAATGTGATGTCTGACTGAAATCTTGACCGAAAAGCTTTTTAAGCCTTTCAAGCCGGGTTATATTTGAATCGCGGTCTTTATAAAAAGCTTTTTAAGTATTCTTCGCCATCTAGCTTTACCTTTACTCTGCCACTTCCTTCTGCTCGTCTATCTTCCGGCTCACGAACTTCATGGCTAGCGGGGTGATGAGGATGGTCATGGCTATGAGGACCAGGACCGCTGAGAATAGTGTGTTGATGGTCGGCGTCCCCGCCGCGACGTCGCCTATCAAGCCTTGGGCGTTGAGCGTGAGCAACGCCGACATCACTATCAGCGTGACCTCCGCGTATGGCAGCATGCCAAGCCCCATCAGCACAGCCTCCCAGTTCCTGAACTTGAATATCTTGCCCACGATGAATGCGCAGCTTATCTGGAGCGTGGTTATCACGCCCAGCATCATAAGCGCCAATGTGCCTGAAGTCGCTATGTTCCCCAGGTCTATCATCGCGCCCGTGACTGCGAAGAAGATTGGGATGAAAAGCCCGTATGAGATGGAAGAGAGCTTCTGTGAGAACGTCTCGGTCTCGAGTATCGACGACCGCGACAGGGCGATGCCTGCGAAGAAAGCGCCTATCATCACGCTCAGGCCGAATTGTTCAGCCAATATGGCGGCCACCAGCACCACGACGAAGACGAGCGTGAACAACGCCTCCTCGACTTTGAGCTTTATCGCATAGTTTATGAGGTACGGCGCTGCTAATTCGGCGATGACGAATATCAACAGGAACACCACTATGCCCCCGACGACGTAGACTATGTCGAGCAGGAGGCTTCCTGTGACCGAGCTGACAAGCCCCAGGACGAGTGTCAACATTATCAACCCGGTGATATCATTGAGGACCAGCGCGCCTATGACCGATCGACCCGGCTTCGAATTCAGCTTATTGCAGTCCAGCAGAGACCTGACAGTGATGCCCATCGACGTGGCTGACAGGGCGACTCCCAGGAGAACCGAGGCGAATATCGGATAGCCCATAGACAGGCCCCAGAGGACTACTCCCGCCATGGGTATGAAAGAACTAACAGCGCTCAGCGTTATAGATATCTTCTTATTGCCGAGGATACCCCGTATATCGACGTGCTCGAAACCCGCGACGAACAGGAGCATTATTATGCCGACCTGCGCCATGAAGGAGAATTCGCCGGCGTGCGGGTCTATAAATCCCAAGATCGCGGGACCGAGTACGATGCCGGCGCTCAGCTCCCCGAGAATGCTAGGTATATTAGCCCTTTCGCACAGCTCACCGAAGAATTTCGCCAATATCAACAACAGGGCCAGGCCGAGCAGGGCTTCTACCATTTTTGATCTTATATCGTGTCGTTCGACTCGACCCCAGCGGGGCCGGTCCTATCTCTTGTTCAGCACCTTGTCCAGGTGTTTGAGTATGTCTATCTCGGTGACGAACCCGATTGTCTTGCCGCCCTTGTCGACCACTTGCAGGGCCTTCACGCCGCTCTCTACCATGACCTTGGCGACTTCATCGACCTTTGTCTCCCCGCTTATCTTGTTCTGGTGCGGCGTCATCAGGTCCCCGACCGTCTCGGCGAACCGGCTCATCGCGGCCTTTATGCCCTTGGGGCCGAGCACGTTGGTGTCTCGCGCGGTGCGCTGGGGCAACGCCAGCCTGACCATCTCCCTCTGGTCTATCTCGCCTATGAACTTCCCCTTCTCGTCTACGACCGGGAAGACCATATCGGGCTCCTTGAGGAATATCTTAACGGCTTTCTTGAGTGAATCGGTCTTCTTGAGCTTAGCGCCCCTTTTCCGTATTATCTTCTTTACTTCTATCTCGTCCATGGGTGTGGGTGCTTAATATACGAGGGAGCAGATAAAAACAGCTAATCACTTGCCTCTCTTTTCTTCTTTATTTTTCTTCCACTCTTCAGTTCTTTGTTCTTCCCGAACTTCGGAGGTACTTGGGCACCTTGCCCGATGCCTTTTTGGCCATTTGAACATTATACAACCTGACAGAGCACAAAATCCGGTTTTTTAACTCCCGGTCGAGAATAATACCCATGGAAGCTTCGATGAAAGGATTCATCGCGAAACTGGTGGGGGGGAAGGATCTCACAGCGCAGGAGGCAGAGTCGGCCATGGATATCATCATGACCGGCAAGGCTAGCGATGCCCAGATAGGCGCCTTCCTGACTGCCCTTAGGATGAAGGGCGAGACGGTCGATGAGATAACAGCCTTCGCCAAGGTCCTCAGAAAGTTCGCCATGAAGGTCAAGCCGAAGGTCAAAGCCACGCTGATCGATACGTGCGGTACCGGCGGCGACCTATCCGGGACATTCAATATCTCGACCGCCGCTGCATTAGTAGCTGCCGGGGCGGGCGCTACCGTTGCGAAGCACGGCAACCGCTCGGTCTCATCTAAATGCGGGAGCGCCGATGTCCTGGAGGCGCTTGGGGTTAAGATAGATCTCGATGCGAAGTGTATCGAGAAGTGTATCGAGACGGTCGGTATCGGCTTCATGTTCGCGCCGATGTTCCACAGCGCGATGAAATACGCCATCGGCCCGAGGAGGGAGATGGGCGTGAGGACAGTATTCAACATCCTGGGACCACTTATCAGCCCCGCCGAAGTAAAGGCCCAGGTATTCGGCGTCTATGACCCTGATATGACTGAGAAGATGGCGCAGGTCCTGAAGAAGCTGGGAGCCACGCATGCGCTGGTCGTGCACGGCGACCCCGGCCTTGACGAGTTCAGCACACTGGGCGATACCAAGGTCTCTGAGCTGGCACTCGGCGAGGTCAAGACATACGACTTCTCGCCTGCGGGATATGGCATACCCAAGGCCAAGCAGGGAGATCTCAAGGGGGGCAGCCCCGAAGGGAACGCCAAGACCATAGTGCAGATACTCCAGGGCGAGAAAGGGCCTAAGAGGGACATCGTGGTCCTTAACGCCGCAGCGGCGCTTATAGTAGCTGGCATCGCCGAGAATTTCGAGGATGGTCTGCGACTTGCGGCTGACTCAATCGATTCTGGCAAGGCGATGGAGAAGCTGGACAAGCTCATCGAAGCCTCTCACTCCTGATCACTTGCATCCGAAATACGAAATATATGAGAACATGGACCTTATCAAAGAGATAGTCGACAGGACCAGAGCAGACGTCCAGAAACGCAAGGCTCGTGTGCCGCAGGATGCTTTTAAGGTGGATAGGGAAGCCAGGGAAGCCTTGAGCCTTATCGCGGCAATCGAGGCAAAGCGCGAGGAAGGGAAGAACGCAATAATCTCAGAGATCAAGCCTGCGTCCCCGTCTCTTGGGAGCATCAGGACTGTAGACCCAAGACAGGCAGCCTTGGATATGGAGGCGGGCGGGGCGTGTGCTATATCTGTCTTGACCGAGCCGCACTATTTCTCGGGGAGCATCGAGAGCCTTGAGGCGGTGAGGAAGGCTGTGGACATACCGATACTGCGCAAGGATTTCATTGTCGATGAATATCAGCTTTATGAGGCTAAGCATCACGGTGCCGATGCCGTGCTGCTCATGGTATCCGTATTGGGCGACCAAGTGAAATCGTTCCTCGAGGCTGCTCACAGCCTTGGACTCGAGGCATTAGTTGAGGCGCATGACGAGGCTGAACTGGGGCTCGCTGTCGAATCTGGAGCGAAGCTCATCGGTATCAACAACAGGAATCTGAAGGACCTGAAGGTCGACCTGGCTACTACGGGCCGCCTGGCGCCTAGAGTCCCGGAAGGCAGGACCATAGTCTCCGAGAGTGGTGTCAAGACGCCGGAGGATTTGAAGACTGTGCTTAGTTATGGCGCTCATGCAGCACTGGTGGGGTCGAGTATCATGCGCGCGCCGGATGTGCGCACTGCTGTGGCTGCGCTCGTTGGGGGGGCATGAAACGAGATGGCTAAAGACGTGAAAGTCAAGATATGCGGACTGACGAACTTGCAGGATGCTGGGGTGGCTGTAGATGCAGAGGCGGATTTCCTGGGTTTCGTCAATGCACCTATGTCGCCCAGGTTTCTTGAGGTGGATGAGATAGCGGGCATTATCAAAGAGCTCGAACCGCCTGTCCCTACAGTGCTTGTGACACATTCACAGGCAGTGGAGGATATATTCCTGGCCTTTGAGGGGTGCGGAGCCGACGTGCTGCAGCTTCATGCAGCACTGCATCTTGAGGAATATCGTTATATCGGGAAACGCATCCATGACGCCGGCGGCGCTGTCATCGCTAATATCTCTATACCAGCTGAACTCGAAGCCCCGACGCCCGAATTGATCGGCAGGGTAAAAGAGGTCTCCGCCTTGGCTGATGATATACTCCTTGACACGAAGGCAGGGAAGGAGATAGGCGGGACCGGAGTCACCTACGACTGGTCGATAGCCGCCGAGCTGAAAAAGCATTCCAAGGCGCCGGTCATAATCGCCGGCGGGTTGGGTCCCGATAACGTATCGAAGGCTGTGGCGGAAGTGCACCCATTCGCTGTCGATGTGTCCAGCGGGGTGGAATCTCGCCCCGGGAAAAAGGATGAGCCCAAGGTGCGGGCGTTTATCAAGAATGCCAAGAGTCTAGGATGATAGAAGTACGGTTGGGTCGGTCTTGTGAGTTCGCCTTTACCCCTTTACTTCTTTAACTATGAACCATTTGTCGCACAAAGCGCCGGCCTGTATCATCGCGTCCTTGATGCTCTCGTTGGAAGCATAGCATATCTTGGTCGCGGTCTCGGGCACCCCATCGCCGGATGGCGTGGTATTCGTCACTGTCGCATCCCCGCTTGGGTTCTCGGCGGGCTGGAATAACAGGATATAGCCCAGGAGTACTACCGCAGCAATCAGGCATACCGATGCTATTGAGCCCCATGGTATGTTCTTCTTCGGGGGGCGCCGGCCTATCTTGCTCGGGTCTATGCCTGATGTGACTTCTTGTATGTCCTCTTTAGAGTATCCTGAGTCCTTGAGAGCGCTTCGGAGGCTGTCTATGCTCCTACCGTCATGGATGCTCTTGACGACCGCTTCCCTGAGCTTCTGGACCTCTTTGGGTTCCATGTTTAGTTTCTCGCAGAAGACTTAAAAACGCTTACAGAGCGCCAGCCTCTAGCTCTTCTTTGTTTTTTAATCTTCTGGCATTATTAAATGCGAAATCCTGCGAAAGATCCTAAAAACAAGATGAATACCCTGACAAAACTACAAGTTTGGATGGCTGTTTTTTTGTTCCTGCTCGTCTTGGCGGTACTTGTCGAGTTCCTGCTCGTCGTCCCTGCTGTGTTGGCGTTACTTATGCAGTTCAGGCTGAGGGCCGGCCTTGCCAAGGATTACCCCGAGGACTGGCGCAGGTATATGCTCATCTTCATCGCCTATGAGGTCCTTGTCTCGATCCTGCTCATGCTGATATATTGGATCCTGTCCGCAGGGCCTATATTGTCTCTCACACAGGGATTTGATGCCGGCAGGCTGTATGGTATGATGATGCTGATTCTTCTGATCCTGATATCGACGGTGGTCATGCAATTCACATTCAGGCGCTCATATTGTTTCGGCACGGTCCTGTTCTCTGCGCGTGATTGGGTCGGCGTCGAAGTCCGCAGTGATTTCTTCTCCAAGGTGCAATCAGGTGATTATGCTGTGAAGAACCCGCGCGGCTTGTCGCTCAAGGTCGGCGACAGGGTCCGGGTCGGCATCGAGAAGAAGCCGATGGCGAAGCCGCAGCCCAAGACGGTCCAGGCAAAGGCCGATAGTATGTCGGGGGATGAAGTAGTCAGGCTTAATGCCGGGAGGTCAAGGTGATGGGAACCAGGATATCTAATGCCGGCTCGAGAGTCATAGTCCGTGGACCTCCCGTCTTGGCGCTGATGGCGCTCATCCTCTGTGTGCTATCTTTTTCATCCCTTGTATGTGCACAGTCTCAGGGTTTGGCGGACTTGGAGTTATCAGGCATGCAGCTCTCTACTGCGAATGTAGAGGAGGCACGGGTCCTGCTGGCCTCGGTCAATATCGCCAATCTGGGGGGAACAGACGCAAAGAACATCTGGGTGTATTTCTATCTGGGCCTCGATGACTCCGGCCCTGCGTTCGCACGGAGCAGGGTGGCATCCCTCTCACCCGGCGAATCGGAGCGTATAACCGCTTTCTGGAACGCGACCGAGCGGGAATATGAGGTCTACGTCTTAGCCGACCCCAATGGCTTCATCGATGAGTCCGATGAGACCAATAATGATGCTGTGAGTGATATAGTCCTTTCCGCAGGCGCTGGTCCCGGGACAGCCGAACCATCCGCAGGTGCTGGGCCCGATTCCGGATCCGGGGACGCCGGCCTCGACCTCGGGATACTGGGCGTTCTGTTCTTCTTGGTGCTGGCTGTAGTGATCCTCGTACTCGTCTTCTTGCCCCTGCTGACACGTAAGGCCAAGAGAGGGTACTATGTCCTGCCTGAGAGCATCTATAAGAAGTCGAAGCAGCAGAAGACGCTTTATGACGTGCGCAATAGGGTCATCGACGAACTGCAGCATATCTACACCACAGCCAACTGCACAGAACCGTTCATGAGCCATATCGCTGTCGGGAAGAATGACCTTAAGCTGGCTGAGACGATAAGGGACAAATATGGACTTTCCCAGGACTATGCCGAGGCGGTGGCACTGGCGAAGCGCTTGAAGGCTACACTTTTGATAAGCTCCAAGCAGATATGGGTCGCCAAGGTGGGCGATGACATGGGCCTATCGACCAAGACCGTGCTGTGAGATTATGCAACCATAATTATCAATATGATCCCCGTCCTGATCGGATTTGCGCTGGTAGGCATCGCACTTGCTTTTTCGGCCCTAGGGTCCTACTTCGACCTTAAGACCGGGGAGATCCCGGATAAGTTCACTATCGGGCTCGTCATAACCGCACTTGGCGTCAGGGCAGCCGCGTCGCTCATCTACGGCGACTTGGGTTTCCAATATCTCCTGGACGGTCTTATAGCCGGCGGGGTATATTTCGGCATAGGATATATGATGTTCTTCACCGGTGGCTGGGGAGGCGGCGACGCGAAGCTGCTGGCGGGCATAGGTGCGTCGGTTGGTGGCGCCTTTCCGGCATTGTCTGTCTTGCCGACACCCGCGTTCTTCCCGGCGTTGATGTTATTCTTCGTCTCGATGGCATTCATCTCCATCCCTTATGCGATGGGTTATTCCATAATCCTCTCCTTCAGGCATAGGAAGGTCTTCTCCGTCCTCAAGGGGCAGTTTAAGGCTAATTTGCCTATTTTGATGGGCCTCTCGGCCTTATCGGCGGCGCTGATCATACTCTTCAAGCCGTGGAATGCCCTGTTGGTCCTGGGCATGCTTTCGCCCATCCTGTTCTATTTGATGCTCATGTATGTGCGCGCAGTCGAGCAGGTGGCACTCAGGAAGCGCGTCAGCGTGGCAGAGCTGGAAGAGGAGGACCTTGTCGCAGAAGACATCGCATATAAGGGCAAGACCCTCGTCAGCCACAGGGATATGGACGGCGTCTCGAAAGAGGCGCTGGCCAAGATAAGAAAGCTTGCGGGCGAGGATAAGATACCCAAGACAATAGTAGTGAAATGGGGCATAAAGTTCGGCCCGGTCTTCCCATTGGCGCTGGGTTTCTCGTTTCTCTGGCCCTATGTGATGGCAGTCTTGGTGTGAGTGTGGCGATCTTGGTTTATCTTGCTTGATATAGCAACGGTGTTGGTCTGATTCCTACCACGCCCCCCCGTGTATTTTTATGTATCGCTCAATAACCTATATAGCTAGCTACAACCCAAAACTAGCGTTTACAACCTATAGGTGACAAAATGGATAATAAAGGACAAGGCGCCATGGAGTACCTGATGACCTACGGTTGGGCTATCATCGTAGTCCTTATCGTGGGCTTCGCGCTCATATATCTGGGCGTGTTCGACCTTGGCGGCGGAGCTTCAGGCGTCCCAAAAGGATTCCAATTCCTGAGGCCGCTGGAATACAAGTGCGTTGCAGGCTCTGGCGCTAATGATACGGTCTCCGTGATCGTAGAGAACCTTGCTGGCGATCGCGTCACCGGCGTGACCATAGCGGTCGGCGCCGACAGCGCATCATGTTCGCCCAGCGAAGTGGCCCATACAGGGCAGACCACCTGTTCCATATCTGGTGTAGACTGTGGTGCTGATGCCGCAGGCGAAAGGTATGAGGTGGATGTAGCCTTCGGCTATACTTCGGCGCAGGGCATGACAAGGTCCAGCGCAGGTTCTTTGACCGGACCGGCAGAATAATCTAGCTGATCTTCGATCGGCTAGACATTTCTTTTCTTTTCTCTTCTCCATATGCTTTAATCCCAAAAATCATCCCTTCTTTTTCTTTGAGTATGCATAATCCTATGAGATACGATGGACAACAAGGGCCAATCTGCCATGGAGTACCTGATGACCTACGGCTGGGCCATCCTGGTCGTGGCGATAGTCTTAGTGGGCCTTGCTTACCTGGGGGTCTTCGACGCCGGAGACCAGGAGCTCCCTGGATACTCCGGTTTCAGCGTATTGCGTCCGCTGGAGTGGCAGGTCGTCTACGGCCCTTCCTCGTGCACCCTGGACGTCCTCGTAACGAACGCCGCCGGCGAACGGCTTGATTCCCTTGCCATCGGCGCGGCTTTGTGCAGCCCGAGTTCAGTGGGGCCGGGCGACTCTTCGATGTGCACCACGCAGGTTGATTGCAACGAACGAGGGCAACGTTATGATAAGGACGTGACTATAACGTATATGCGCAACGCCACCAACGAGACCTTCCAGAGCGCCGGGCTCCTCTGGGGCTCAGTAAGTTAGGGCGCCTTGAGCGGGTAAGATCCATCGGGTAAATAGGACGTGTCGGGGGGAACAGGATAAGTCAGAGTAACTAGGATAGCTCGGAGTAAACAGGACTAGACGAAGCAAATCTTGCGATTCTGTATTGTCGCTTTACAAACCCTCAAGCGCCTTGAGCAACCCTGCATTGAGTCTCTTCTTCCCTAGCGCTTCGCTTACGCCCGTCTCTCCAGACTTGGGCGGGTTCTCCTTGAGCTGCTTCTTGATCTCCTTGGATATCTTCTTCAATTCAGCCTCTCCTGTCCGCAGCCGGCTAAGCACGTAAAGGTAAGCCTCTACTATGCCCTCGAGATCAAGGATCTTCTTGTCCCTGCGCTCCACGAGCTCGGTCACATAGAGCTCAACGAGCTTGTAAGCGGTCTCATATTCCCATGTTTCGTTGGCCATTTTATTGTCCCTTGTAGCGTCATATAGACCCCCTTCGGGGTATCTTGCCCCTGGCGAGCCATATACCCACCACGACTATTATGACGATCAATGCTAAAAAGAGTATGGCATCGGGGGTATGATCGGGCTCTTCCTCCACGGTCATCCCCTGGCTGCATTCCCGCATAGCGACGTCCCGCGCCTCGAGGGCCTTGATCGCAGCCCCCTTGTAATCGGAGTTGTACTGCGCCACCGCCTCATCGAAGAGTCTTTTCCCTGTCGGGCTGCAGGACTTGTCTATCCATTCTTTCGCCATAAGGAAATACCGCGCGGCCCCTATCGGTCCACCTTCGAGCTCTGCGCGCATTATCTCTGCTTCATCAGCTAGGGAATAGGCTCTTCCGAACTCGCCCTCTTCCTGCGCCTCTTCAGCCTCTTCCTCCATCGCGATTATCTCTTCTAGAGTGGCGTAATACTCCTGGTAAGGTATCTGCGCGCAGCACGGCACAGCGAATACGGCCAGGGCCAGCGAGACGATTACTATCGCCGTGAACAAAAAGGGTTTTCTCATTTTCCGTTCTAATACAACCGCATAGTCTCACCGATGCTATACGGATTTGATATTAATTGTAAGTCCCTTAAAAATAATAGTTTATATCGATCGCTCACATCGATCGCTCACACTAATCGGGATTACTATACGTAGACGAAATGGACAAGAGACCTTCATGGGATGAATACTTTGCCAAGATATGCGACGACGTGGCTGCACGCTCGACATGCATCAAGGAGGGCAGGCAATATGGGGCAGTCATCGTCAATGACAAGCATGAGATAGTGGCGACAGGATACAACGGGGTGGTCAGGGGCGCCCAGCATTGCTCCGATGTCGGATGCATCAAGGATGAGATGGGGATATCGACCGGGATGGGACACGGGATATGTCCCGCAGTCCACGCTGAGATGAATGCGCTCATACAGGCGGGCAACAGGGCTAGAGGATGCACGCTGTACATAAACGGGGACCCGTGCAAGATATGCGCGCGCCTGATAGTCAACGCCGGTATCAAGAAGGTCGTGGTCTGCGGAGAGTACTCTGATAAGACCGGGCTCCAGATAATGCGGGATGCAGGTGTCGAGGTCATGCACCTTAATAAGGAGTAGCCTTTAACCTACTGCTGTAGCGTAAAAGTAGCGTAACTGTAATCTAACTGTAGCGTAGAAGTGGTGTAAAAACCATTGTAAATCGAATGTTCCAAATCCAATATACAAGATGCCACTCGTGATAGGCCTCTCTGGCCGGATAGGCAGCGGGAAGGGCACCGCGGCCGAATATCTGAAGAAGAAGTACAAGGCAGACTTGGTGGTGTTCTCAGACATACTCAATGACATCCTCGACAGGCTTCATATACCGATCACCCGCTATAGCCTCCAGCAGCTTGGTAAGTCCCTGCGGAGCGGCATGGGGCGCGATGTGATAGTCAATGCGATGAAGGCAGACTTGGAAACATCGAAATCAAAAGTCATAGTAGTCGACGGCGTCCGTTTCAGGAATGAGGCGAAGATGGTCAAGGACGTTCCCAACAGCGCGCTGATATTCATAGATGTCCCGGTGCACATACGATACGAACGGTCCCTGAAGCGGGGCTCGCGCGGAGAGGCAGAATTGACGATGAGCGCGTTCGAGAAACTGGACAAGGCACATACCGAGTCAGAGCTGGATCTTGTGAAGAAGGACGCGAATTTCGTCCTCAAGAACGCATTCACTAAGGAAGAACTGTTCAAGGAACTGGATGACGTGATGAAGAAGCTGGAGTAGGAAGAAGCTGAGATGGGTTTTTAACAATCATAACTTCTTGCCCATATACGGCCCTACTCTCTTATAACCCGACTTGCGGTAGTATCCCCTGACCCCTATGCCGCTTATTACCCTTATCTTATCAAGGCCCCACTCCTCTCCAGCCACACGCTCGGCCTCCTCCAGCAGTTCCTTCCCATAGCCCCTATGCTGCCATTTCTCAGAGGCTTTTTCCCCTATCTCCACCATCGGTCCGTAGACGTGCAGCTCGCGGATGCCTGCCGCGCCTTCGTTGATCTCCGGTCGGTGGGCCCCAGCGGACGGTTTCCTTAAACGCAAAAATCCTATCAGGAGGTCGTTGGTCGTGTCCTCGAAGCTGAGGAAGACCTCTTGGCCGCCGTTTGCCTCATAATCGATTCGGTTGAGCTGGATCGCCTTTACGTCTGGTTTCAGTTTTCCGGTCTGGTCTTTAGCCATCTTCAGCCCCACTTCCCGGCAGCGGATGCACCGGCAGGCGTCCCCGCCCCGCCCCATCTCCGCCTCGACCAGCTCGCGCAGGTTGCTCTTGACGACTCCCGCGACTACGAGGTCTACCGGTATATCCCTCTGTATCCTGATTATCCTCACCCATGGTGGGACTATCTTTTTGACCTTTGCGATGAGCTTGACAGCCTGCTCTGTAGTGTAAGGCGTGTATTCACCCTTCTTCCAGAGCTCATATAACTTGGTGCCCTTCAGGACCAGGCACGGATAGAACTTGAGCAGGTCCGGTTTGAAGCGCGGGTCCTCGAACAGTTCCTTAAACATCTTGAGGTCCTCGCGCGGTGTGGAGAAGAGCCCTGGCATCATCTGGTAGCCGATCTTGAACAGCGCGTCGCGGCATGTCCGGGTCGCGTCGGCGACGTCAGCGACAGAGTGGCCCCTCTCGACCCTCTTGTAGACGGCGTCTGAGAGCGTTTGGACGCCCAGTTCTACCTTGGTCCCGCCCAGGCGGAGCATGGTATCGACCTCCTTCGCCATCGCGTAATCCGGCCGCGTCTCGAAGGTCATCCCGACACAGCGCGCTCCAGCAGTCTCATTGATCTTCTGAGCTGTCTCTATACCCCTCCGGCGTTTCTTCCATTCCCGCGCTTTCTTCTCTGCTTCCGCCCCGCTCCATCTCCCGGACTCGTTCATCGCCTGTAGGCAGCCCTCGACGAAGAACTCCTGGTAGGCGACGGGCTGGGACGGGAGTGTGCCGCCCATGGTTATCAGTTCGCATTTATCGATCGGGTGTCCTATCTTCGAGAGCTGCTCGAGACGAGCATTGACTTGGAGGTAAGGGTCGTAATCGTTCATTATCGCCCTGCGCGTGGCTGGCTCCTTCCCGGTGTAGCTCTGCGGGACCTCGGCCTCGACGCCGCCCGGGCAGTATATACATTTCCCGTGGGGGCATTCATGGGGTTTTGTCATCGCGGCGATGACCGCGACCCCCGAGAGCGTCCGTGTTGGCTTCTTCTGGAGCAGGCCGATGACATCGTCGAACTCGTCTTCGCCGGCGTATCCCAGTATGTCCGAGTTCCGCGGCATCGACTTGAGCTTGAATTCGCCGGCCAGGTCCTTCTTCCTCTTCGCGAGGCTGGCCTTGTCTTTTATCCTGCCGGCGAGGATGTCCTCGATGATGCTTCGCGCCAGTTTTTCCATATCGCATGTTTACATCTAAGCGTTTCCGTAGTTTTAGAGTTAGCTCAAAGAAAATCAACGTTTTAAAGAACATCACCGCAAAATAAGGTCGCAAGATGGAATCTGAACAGAAGGGAACCGACCAGATAAAGCGCGGGTTCGCGAAGATGGTGCAGAACGGCGTGGTCATGGATGTGACCACAGCCGAGCAGGCCAAGATAGCCGAGACGGCGGGGGCCGTGGCGGTCATGGCGCTCGAGCGCGTGCCGGCCGACATACGCGCAGCAGGTGGTGTGGCGCGGATGGCAGACCCGATGAAGGTCCAGGAGATCCTTGACACAGTCACCATACCAGTCATGGCGAAATGCCGGATCGGGCACATAGCCGAGGCGCAGATCCTCCAGCAGATGGGTGTCGACATGATAGACGAGAGCGAGGTCCTCACTCCTGCCGATGATGAGAATCATGTAGATAAGACCAAGTTCACAGTGCCGTTCGTCTGCGGCTGCAGGGACCTGGGTGAGGCGCTACGAAGGATAAACGAGGGTGCTGCAATGATTCGGACGAAGGGCGAAGCCGGGACCGGCAATGTAGTCGAGGCTGTAAGGCATATGCACAAGGTCAACAAGGGCGTCGCTGACATCAGAGAGATGTTCATGAGCGGCGACAAGAACGGATTGAAGAGCGCGGCAGATGAGTTCAGGGTCCCGCTAGAACTGGTCGAGAAGACTGCGGAGCTAGGGCGGTTGACGGTCGTCAATTTCGCTGCGGGAGGTATAGCGACTCCCGCTGATGCGGCGCTGATGATGCAGATGGGCTGCGATGGTGTGTTTGTCGGCAGCGGCATCTTCAAATCATCTGAGCCGGCGAGGATGGCCAAAGCCATCGTCGAGGCGGTTTTACACTACAACGAGCCCAAGAAGCTCCTGGAGATCTCCAAGGGATTGGGCGACGCGATGCCCGGATTGGAGATCGGGACCCTCGAGACGCGGCTCCAGCAAAGAGGCGTTTAGATGGCACGAAAGCCCCAAAGAAAGGCCCCTAGAAGGTTGAAAGGTGTAGCCAAGGCAGCGACCACTGCAGTCGTTACAGCGACCATGGCCGCCGGCTGTGCTGTCAAACAACCCGTTTTAGTATATCAGCCACCGAACCTACCCGCTTCAGAGGAGCTGAAGATCGATTTCACTGAGCCTTTTGAGCATAAGCTGCATATAGACCATGAGAAGACCAAAGCCCTTTCCTTCGAGCAGCGAATAGAGCTCTTGAACGACTTTAAGAGATTCAAAGAGGAGGTCGAGCAGAAGTGGCGGAGACGTGATTCGGGCTATAAGCCGGAGGCGCACAAAGTGCTTAAGAAGCTGAATGAGCATTACGATATCATCCTAAAGCAGCACCTCGAGGCTATCCAGAAGAGATATCCAGGGCCGCCAAAAAAACAGCCCAAGGAAAAGAAACCGTATCCAAAGCCAGAACAGAAGCCGCCAAAGAAGAAAACGTCAGGCCCAGCGGTCGTGCTCAAAGCCCGAAAGGCACACCAGAGGAGGAGAGTATGATAATCGGCATCCTTGCCTTGCAGGGGAATCTTTCTGAACATGCGGCTGCGACGAAGGCCGCCATGAAGAAGCTTAGGATAAGTGGCGAGGTGATCTTTGTCAAGAACAAGGAGCGGCTTGCTCAGTGCGACGGTCTGCTGATCCCGGGTGGGGAATCCACGACGTTCTGGAAACTGATGCGCAAGACCGACCTGTTCAACCCCTTGCAGGACTTTGTAAAGGCTAAGCCCGTTTTTGGGACGTGCGCAGGTCTCATAGTCCTTGCTAAGGGCGGCGGGAAAGACGCGGCGAAGACTGGCCAGGAGCTGCTAGGTGTATTGGATGCCAAAGTCGACCGCAATGCGTTCGGAAGGCAGGTGGACAGTTTTTCTGTCGATATCCCCCTCAAGAACATAGGCAAGTTCCACTGCGTGTTCATACGCGCCCCGGCCGTCGAGTCGGTGGGCAAGGGCGTCGAAGTCCTGGGGACTTACAAGGGCAAGATAATCGCGGTCAGGCAGGGGAATATTCTTGCGACAGCATTCCATCCGGAGCTTACTGATGATACGCGGGTGCACGAGTATTTCATCAGATTGATCGGACAAGATCCCGCATGAAGATATTTCCATCCTCATCAATACGGACCCCCCCTGCCCCCTTTATGGGTCCGCCCCTCTTGCTCACAGTTATTACCTTGTGCAGGCCGCCTGAGGCCATCCGCCCCCTTAACATCTCATCCATCTTATTGAAGGCCACTTCCGCCTCTTTTTCCGACTCTTGGCTCTGCCTCAATGTACGATAACCTGGTATCAAGAGCGCTGATATCCGCCCCCCTTCGACTTTCTGGCCCAGAAAATCAATTATTCCCCCACATATTGCTTTTGGATGCATCTGTTCAGTGTAGAGGCTGTCATGTTTTCCACTGTGCGTCAAGGCTTTGATCAGATTTTCGCCCAGGTATCTACGCTCATCTACGTCACGCTCCCAGTTTTTCTTGTTATTCTTGATTTTTACCCAACGCACCTTATTGTGCGTACCCTGGATCCGGGCGTCGGTGAATGTCGTGATGTGGGGTGAATAGACGTGCCAGATGACGCTGTGCGGTTTTTGCCCCTTCTTCTGACCCTGAAATATGGCAGTGAAGCACACATCTGCGTCAAAAGTATGCGCTCTTTCACCCGGCTTTACGCTGCCTATCTCGGATTCCCACAGGTCCCGGGACTTCCCTCTTCGTGTTTTTCTCCACTCCTCTTCTGTCAGAAACTTGAACGGCCCTGTCTGCGGTTTCAGTTTTTTCTTTTTCTTTTCAGGCTTTGCCATCTTAGGACCACTGACTCAGATTCGACTGGCTCACGGTCTTGTCATAAGCGTCACCGAGGCGTTTAAGGGCCTTCCCGACCCGCTCTTCAGAGAAGCCGTGCCCGTCGACGAGGACCTTATCGACTTTCTCCTTGCTGGCTTTGGTAAACTTCACATCGACCTTCTCCTTGACTTCGGGTTTAAGGAAAAGCCCCTTTAGCATATCGACATCGACGTCATCGCTGAATTCTATCTGCTCTTCGAACTCCTTAAATCTCCCTTCCTTCACGGCTTTCAGGGCCTTCTTGGGTCCGATGCCCTTCACCCCGCCGAGGTTGTAGTCCGTCCCGACGAGGATCGCGATCTCTACCAGCTGCTCCTGTGTCAGACCGAGCTTCTTCAGGTTCTCTTCAAGGTCTATCCGCTCGAGCTGGAACCGCTCCTGCATGGTCATGTTCTTGATGAGTCGCGGCGACCCGGCGAGAAGGGTGTCATAGTCTTGTGACCCAGTCGCGTAAACAGCACCCGTTTTAGCCATGTGCGCGCACTGCACTTCCCCTTCATGCGGCGCTTGTATCCAAGGGATACCCATTGCTTCGAGTAAGTCCTTGCTGTCCTGCAGCATCTCGGGGGTGAACCGCGATGTGCGCATCGCATGCTTCTTCATCGCCTCAAGGTCGCCCCGCTCCTTTGCGGCCTCGTATTCTTCAAGGGCGATCTTTTTCGCTTCCTTCCTTCGCTCCAGCTCCTTCCCCTTCAGGTCATGGGGCTTGCCGTCGAAGACGTATACGGGTTTGATGCCCTGCTCCATGACTCTCACAGTGCGGTAGAACAGGCCGGTGAGGTGCGATGTTATATTCCCGTTCGCATCCATGAGCGGCGTCCCGTCGGGCTGGCGGATGATGGATAGGAATTGGTAGAGGACGTTGAGCGCATCGATAGCGATGGTCTTCCCCTTGAGTTCGCTCCACTCTATTTCATGCGCGACGATGAGGTCGCGAAGATTGACGCCCATTTTTTAGCTCCGACACATTATAGACAAATAAACTATAAACCATAAATCCAAAATTATTATGTGACAAAAATTTAAAATGCCTAAAGGTAAAAAGGCCCCTGGCTCTACTTCGGCCGAGCATAGGAGCAGAAAGTCGAGTCGCATAAAGCTGACCCCTGAGAAAGAGGAAGCCTTTGTTTCTAGGAGGGCCGCCACGCTTGAACGTATGGGCGTCCCTAGTGCTGTCGCCATTAAGCTTGCTAGTGGCACACTAACCCACATCAAAAAGGTCCTTTCTGAACGTAATCGGTCTGCAGTCGGGAGGAACGAACTTGAAGAACTGAAATCCGAGCATCGCGAGATACAGAACAGGCTGAAAAGATGGAACAAGGCCCTGGACCGTGCGAGGACGCATTCTGCGAGATACTCGAGGGCCATGATGCTTGCTAAAGGCCCTGAAGACATCGCTAGGCTTGCGGTGGCGTACATGCCGAAAGAATTCGGCAGCCATGGGCTCGTCATGCTTAAGCACGGGCGCAAGTGGGTGGGTTACATGTCGCCGCTTGATGCATCGCCTGGAACGAAGACCCGGAAACCCTTTCAATTTGAGATGCCTTCTCTGCCCAAGAGAGGCCTATGGTCGATGAGCGGTAAAGTCGCCGATTTCACCAGCGCGCGCAAAGAATCTCTTCCAGACGAAGTGGTCTCAGCCCTTGGTGGCGTGGGTAGAGTGGCGGTACAAAGGGTCGGAGAGAATGGCTATATGATGATATTCGACCCTGACGCAAATATAAACGGCTCTCTTTTCACTCGGCTCAATAGGCGTGTTCTCGCTGCTAAGAGCAGGCTGGCGACACTCTCTGCTGAGAAAAAGACTATTGCGGCAGAGAGGCGAGCCACGGAGGCGACAATGCTCGCTGACCTGTCGAGGGACATGGCACTTCAGGGCCTTTTGATACCTTCTATAGCACACGAGATAAAGACTCCGCTTGACACCATAGGGCGGAAGGCAGATGAATTGTCGTCTGACCCTACTTTGCCTCCTTCTCATAAGGCGAGTGCAGAGAAGATATCTGCCAAAACGAATGAAGTAAAGGGGATAATGGCGCAGATGCGCGAACTGCCAAACATATCGAAGCACATGAAAGAGATAGACCCCAATATCTTCCTGAGGTGGAGCCTCGACGCAGGCCTTCTGGATTACCTGAACAAAAAAGGTGTTAAAGTGGATAACCAAAGCTTCTTCGAAAGCCTGATAAATTCTTTCCAGACCAATCGTGCAGGTTCTTCTCGCAATCCTCTGAGTATGTCCTTAGGTTCTGTCCCCCATGCACGCATCTCAGAATTGCACCTTGACCGGGTGATCGCCAACTTAATGCGCAATGCAGCCGATGCGGTCGAGGATTCCGATGTGAAGCGAATCAGGCTATCGACCAAGACCGTGAAGAAGAAGGGACGCAACTTCGTTCGCATCGCAGTCTCAGATACGGGCCCGGGGATACCGGAATCCGCCAGGAAGAATGTATTCGAGCCGAACTTCACCACCAAGGCAGAAAAGGGCATGGGGGTCGGCCTCGCTCTGACCAAGTGGATAGTCGATGAGCACGGCGGTAATCTCCATTTTAAGACATCCACCAAAAAGGGCAAATCGGGTACCACGTTTTATGTTGACCTACCTGCAATAGAGACTTAGAAAATGGTCGACACGATATTAAATCCGTTGCCATCATCGAAGCGTGAGAGAAACCGCTATCTTGTTTTCGAGCTGATTTCTGAGTCCGGTACTAAGTTCGATATGGGTTCGGTCTCGAAGGCTGTGTGGGGCGCCGTCTTGGACTATCTGGGAGAACTCGGCGCCAGCAAGACCTCTCTGCGCATGGTCGACTGGGACACGAAGACACAGAAGGGGACTATCAAAGTCAGCCACAAGAGCGTCGCAGCTGTGCGCGCGGCTCTTGCACTGGTGAAAGAGATAGAGAAGAAAGCTGTAATGTTTCATGTTAAAACAGTGAGCGGCATCCTCAAGAAGGCGCGGGCGCGTATTTAGGCCTTTTTATCGATGTGAAAGATGCACTTTCTCAAACTTGAAAGTCTGAAGCCTTTTTAAAGCCCTTGTTTCAAACTATACGCTAATTCTCATCACATTCACGATAAAGAGGTAAGAAAATGTATCCCGGAGGTCAATTAGCTTACGATAGGGCTATTACGGTATTCAGCCCGGATGGACGGATTTTCCAAGTCGAGTACGCCAGAGAGGCTGTCAAGAGGGGGACCACTGCTGTGGGCATCGTCTACAGCGACGGAGTCCTGCTTGCAGTCGACAAGAATATCGAGTATCCGCTTCTTGTGCCCGAGTCGATCGAGAAGATATACCAGGTAGATGAGCACATAGGCGCTGCGTCTTCCGGTCTCATCGCCGATGCGCGCAGGATGATCGAGGATATGCGCCTCGAGTCGCAGCGGAACCGAATCGTATATGATGAGGAGATATCAGTCAGCGAACTCACCAGGCGCATCTCTGATACTTCACAGATATACACTCAATACGGCGGCATCAGGCCATTCGGCTGCGCGCTGCTCATCGCAGGGGTCAATAGCCTCGGAAAACAGCTCTTCGAGACTGACCCGAGCGGCGCCTACGCTGAATACAAGGCGACCGCCATCGGGAGTGGCAAGAAAGAAGTCGAGAAATTCTTTGAGAAGGCTTATAAGGAGGATATGACGCGCGAGGAAGCGATAAAGCTGGCGGTCGATGCCTTGAAACAGGTGTCGGCGACCAAGTTCGCACTCGAGAACGTGAACGTGGCGGTGATCGAGACGCGCGACAAGCGCTTCAAGATGCTGCCCCTCGAGACAGTCCAGGCGGCAGTCTCGACGGCCGCGAAGGCGAAGCCCTCCAAAGAGGCGAAAGAAAAGGAAGTCAAGCCTTCGAAGAAGAAGACCTCCAAGAAATAACCTATAACTGTTATGGCAATAGAGACAAGCGTTGTTGCGCGATTATCAAAGAGCGGTGAACACTTCGAGATTCTGATAGACCCGAAGGTAGCTGAGGAGTTCAAAGAAGGCCGCCTTGATAAGCCCGGGCTGGCAGCCGCACTGGAGATAGACGCGGTCTTCAAGGATGCTAACAAGGGCGACAAGGTAAAAGAAGAGAACCTGAAGAAGGCATTCGGAACCGAGGACTTGGGTGAGATCGCCGCAAAGATACTGGAGGACGGCGAGATCCAGCTGACGACTGAGCAGAGGCGCGAGATGGTCGAGCGCAAGATGCAGCGCATCGTGAGCTCGATATGTGCCGAAGCTGTGGACCCGCAGACTAACAGGCCGCACCCCCCAGAGCGTATAAAGAACGCACTCGCCGAAGCGCGCTTCAATGTCGACATACACAAGCCCATAAACACACAGATACAGGACGCGATCAAACTCCTGAGGCCCATAATACCGATCAAGATCGAAAAACTGAGGGTGGCTATACGGGTCCCAGCAGATTATGCACCTAAGGCCTATTCACACCTCCACAAGTTCACTATCGAGAAGGAGGAATGGCAGAAAGACGGCTCGCTGGTTGCAGTGATCGAGATATCTGCAGGGCTCCAGGACCAACTCTACAATGAGCTGAACAGCTTCACCCACGGCAACGTCGAGACACGGATTCTAAAATGAAAAGCAAGACAGAGAACTTAGAACTTAGAGGAGATATCGTCATCCCCGGCGAGGACCTCGGCAAGAACAAGAGGCACGGAGGCTTCACTTTCGAGGATGGCGACATGATAAAATCGAGCGTTTTCGGGATAAAGGAAGATAAGAAAGACTATGTGTCTGTGATATCCTTGTCTGGCAGATATCTGCCGAAGGCGGGGGACATGGTCGTCGGCATCATAAGTCGGGTCGGCCGCACCTTCTGGATAATCAACATCAACGCAGCCTACGAGAGTCTGCTCCCGGTTGAAAAGGCTGTGAGCCGTGACCGCGGCTATGGGCGCGACCGTGGGAGAGACCGGGGCGGAAGAGACCGCGGGCGCGACAGGCGCGGCGGAGGCTTCAAGCGCGACCGCGAGCAGATAACAGATTTGAGAGCACTCTACAAAGAGGGTGACATCGTCTCGATAAAGATAGATGATGTCAATGAGATAAGAGAGAGCTACGCCGACGGGCCGAGGAAGCTGACTGGTGGGCGAATTGTCATCGTCAGCGCAAAGAAGGTGCCGAGGATAATCGGCAACAAGAAATCAATGCTTAACCTATTACGGGATAAGAGCGGGTGCCGCATAGTCGTGGGCCAGAATGGCATAATATGGCTTGATGGTGATGAGGAAGCCATGCAGCTGGTAGTCGACGCGATATTGAAGATCGAGCGGGAGTCGCATACACGGGGATTGACTAACAGGATCTCCGAGTTCATGGACGAAGGTTTAAAGAAACTTAAGAAAACAGAAAAGGCTGGCAAGACAGCCAAAAAGGAGTGAAAATGGGCGGAAAACGTGAAGAACCATTGATTGTGAAAGGGAAAAGGGTTGACGGCAGGAAAGTGGATGAGATGAGGCCCATCAAGATCGAAGCCGGCGTGCTTAACCGCGCTGACGGCTCATGCTATCTTGAATGGGGCAAGAACAAGATAATCGCTGCCGTCTACGGACCTAGGGAGCTTCATCCGAAGCACCTGCAGGATAACACACAGGCGTACCTGAGATGCAGGTATAACATGGCGCCATTCTCTGTCTCTGACAGGAAGAGGCCGGGCCCTGACCGGCGCAGCACGGAGATAAGCAAGGTCATAAGCGAAGCGCTCCAGCGCGTAGTCTTCCTTAATTACTTCCCGAACAGCGTCGTTGACGTGTTCATGGAGGTGCTTCAGGCGGATGCTGGCACTAGGTGCGCTTCCCTGACAGCGGCATCGGTCGCGCTAGCTGATGCGGGGGTCCCGATGAAGGACCTCGTAGCGTCATGCGCCGCAGGAAAGGCCGACGGCGAAATCGTGCTTGACATGATGCAAGAAGAAGACAACTTCGGCGAGGGGGACCTGCCGATGGGATATATCCCAGCGCGCGATGAGATAGTCCTCATGCAGCTCGACGGTGAATTCACCAAGGAAGAGTTCGAGAAGGCTCAGAAGACGGCCATAGATGGTTGTAAGAAGGTCTATGAACTGCAGATGAAGGCGCTGAAGGACAAGTTCAAGAAAGGAGGCAAAGAATGAACATAGACAAAGAACTCAAGAGGCATTTCATCGGAAGGCTCATCGATAATAACAGAAGGATCGACGGGCGTGGGTTCGATGATTTCAGAGAACTCAATATAGAGACTGGATTGATTAGCGACAAGGCAGAAGGTAGTTCCATGGTCAAGCTCGGCAATACCGAGGTTCTTTGCGGGATCAAGCTAGTCCCAGGGGAACCATGGTCTGACAGGCCGAATGAAGGGATATTGATGACTGGCGCAGAGCTAGTGCCTATAGCGTCCCCGAACTTCGAGACTGGCAGGCCGGGAGAAGAAGCGATAGAGCTGGCGAGAGTGGTCGATCGCGGCATCCGCGAGTCTCATATGGTCGACATGGAGAAGTTGGCCATAGTCGAGGGCGAGAAGGTCTGGATGGTCTTCGTGGACATACACGTCATAAACCATGATGGCAACCTATTGGACGCATCCTCGATCGCAGCAGTCAGCGCGTTGAAGAACACCTATGTGCCTAAGTTCGAGGACAATGAAGTAGTCCGCGGCGAGAAGGACCGGGACCTGCCGGTAGTCAAGCTCCCGATATCGTGCACCTTCGCGAAGATAAACAAGGGTATAATGATCGACCCGATATTGGACGAAGAATTCGCTATGGATGCAAGGTTGACTGTGACGACCTCTGGAAAGGAGATTCACGCTATGCAGAAGGGCGAGACCGGGGCGTTCACTCCGGCCGAGGTGTCTGAGCTAGTCTCCAAGGCGTTTGGTAAGCACAAGGAGCTAGTGAAGAAGATCAAATAAGAAGATGGCTGAGAAAAAGAAATTGCATGCCCGGGTGGGGCCTAGGGCTGGCCGAAAGACCAGAAAGGAGTACCTGGACATAGATACCAAGCAGAGGAAAAAGCAGGAGTGCCCCTATTGCGGAGGCAGCGCTAAGCGGAAGAGCACCGGCGTCTTCGAATGCAAGAAATGCGGTGCTAAGTTCACTGCAGGCGCATATACAGTAGAACGCAAATAGGCACCCATTTCTCTTACAAAACTGAAAAATGAGCGAATTTATCTGTTCGAAATGCGGCAAGACCGTGAAGAAGATAGAGAAGACTGTTTGCCCTTTCTGCAGCGGAAGGATCCTGGTCAAGGAGCACAGCAACCAGATACGTGAGCTGAAAGCGGACTGATTGTCCACTCCATAGGCCAAATGCCTTTGAAAGCAGAGATCAGGGTCATGATGGCAGACGGCAGAGAGGCTGAGGCGATGCTAAAATCCATCTCCGTGGATTCCCCGGCGCGCTCCAAAAGCGAAGTCGGGTTCGCCAAGTCCGGCAGTACACTTATCTTGTCGATGAATGCCGTTGACGTCGGCGCCCTGAGGGCGGCATTCAATTCGTATGTCCGCCAGGTAAAGATAGCATCAGATGCCCTCAATATAAAATGACTGAAAGAACATCAAGGATAAAGGGTTTCTACAAGCTAAGCCCGAAGGAACGACTGGAGAAAGTCAAGGAGTTCGCAGGCCTCACTGATGAGGAGGTAGCCATGCTCGCCAATGAAGGCCCACTAGCTCCCGATGCCGTGGACCGGATGATCGAGAACGTCGTAGGCACTATAGAGCTCCCCTTGGGCATAGCAGTGAATTTCAGAATCAACCAGAAGGAATATCTCGTCCCGATGGTCACTGAAGAGCCGTCAGTCGTCGCAGCGGCTTCAAATGCCGCGAAGATGACCCTTCCCCAGGGGTTCACCACCGAGAGCACAGAGCCGGTTATGATAGGACAGATACAGGTAGTCGGCGTTTCTGATCCTGAGTCCGCCAAGACTGTGGTCCTTGAGAAAAGGCAGCAGCTACTCGAGCTTGCCAACACCAAAGACCCCATGCTCATCAAGTTCGGCGGCGGCGCGAGAGATATAAAAGTCGAGATCGTAGATGCGCCCTCTGGTAAGATGATCGACGTCCAGCTCCTTGTGGACACCAGGGATGCGATGGGTGCTAACGCAGTCAACACGATGTCTGAGGCAATCGCACCGATGGTCGAGGAACTAACAGGAGGGAGGACGATACTCAAGATAATAACCAATCTATCCATATACCGGATGGCCAGGGCCAAGGCGGTCTTCCCAAAGGAAGCGGTCGGCGGGCCGGAATCGGTAGACCGCATAATACAGGCATACGAGTTCGCTGTCGCCGACGTCTACCGTGCGGCCACGCACAATAAAGGCATCATGAACGGCATAATCGCGGTGGTATTGGCGACAGGCAACGATCATAGGGCTGTAGAAGCGGGGGCACATGCATACGCTGCATTCAAGGGCGGCTACAAGCCTCTGACGAAGTATTACAAAGACGAAAACGGAGATTTGGTCGGTGAGATAGAGCTCCCGATGGCGCTGGGCACTGTCGGCGGAGCTACTAAGGTACACCCTGAGTTCAAGATATGCCAGAAGATAATCGGCACCAAGACTGCAAAAGAGATGGCCGAGGTCGTCGCTGCCGTGGGCCTAGCCCAGAATTTCGCGGCCTTGAGGGCATTGGCTAACGAGGGTATCCAGAAGGGCCATATGTCCCTGCATGCGAGAAATATCGCGGTCATGGCGGGTGCCAGCGGCGGTCAGGTGGACGAAGTCGTCAAGAGGATGCTTGAGGAAGGCAATATCCGCATGGACCGGGCCAAGGAGATATTGGCTGAACTCTGATATGCCTGATCACCCTAATATTATATTTTCTTCGCTCGCTGGAGCACCTTTTCCCAGTTCAATTCAGGCGCGGTCGAGCTTTGTTCTACTGCGAAGGAAGCTGCGGCGCTCCCTATTTTGGTCGCATCTAGGGGGCCTTTACCCTTCGATATCGATGCGAGGAATGCCCCTATGAATGTGTCTCCGGCCCCATACGGTGATCTCGTTTTGACGAGATAGACGCCTATATCGTTCTTGCCCCCCTCCATGAACACCTCCGAGCCTCGCGTGCCCTTTGTTACGATGACTGTCTTCTTCTTTGCTATCTCTGCTGGTGGAGTCCCCAGCTGTTCCAGCTCGTCCTCGTTGACTATCAGGTAATCTGCGCCGTTTATCATGCCTTGCATCAGCTTACCGCCAGGGTTATAGTGATGGATATCATATCCTGGGTTGAAGGAGATGGTCTTCCCTGCCTTCTTTGCTTGAGCCATGACATCGAGATACGCTGGCACTACCCCGGCGAAGTGGACGATGTCGGCGCGCTTCACGCTCGGAGCGCAAGCGTTTGGATCTAGGTGATTGTATGCCCCCCTGTAGAAATATTGACGCTCGCCCTTGTCCCCGTAGAAAAGGAAGCACCGCGTCGAGCCGAGCTTCTTGTCTACCTGCAAGTTCAATGTGAGTCCCTTCGGGGTCTCGACCTCCGGGAAGTCGTCTCCTACAGTGGCTATGATTTCCGTGTCCACACCCAGCTGCGCGCATGCAGCGGCCGTATTGTAACCCATCCCGCCCAGGCTCTGGCAGAAATCGTCGACGAGGTTGGCATTCTTGTCTATGGTCGCAGCCTTGCTTATATAATCTATTACTATCCCGCCTAAGACTAACACAGCCATATTATATTAACTGGGCGGGATATAAAATCAATTATGTGTGACGAACTCATCAGTAATATGAACCGAGAAGGACATAAAAGAGGATCGCTACTGCGCCAATAAGAGCGAATGTCGTTCCGCGGCCTGAGTCACTCTTAGCAGATCTGACTGCTTGCAGCCCGACGAAGACTGGTATGAGGAAACTCCATGTTGGTACTGTGCGCATTATCGGGCTGAATGCCAACCCAAGCCCTGGGAGCACCGCCAATATCCCAAAAAGCGCAATGAAGAAGACATAATCGTTGTTGCCGAATGTTTCATATTCCTCATCCTTCTCGTCGGCTGTATCTTTACGCTTTTTCTCAGTATATATGGTTACTGCCAGAAGAAAGAATCCGAGTATCAAGATGGACCAGTCTATCATCGTATTGTCTTATATGAATGCTATCTGTGCGGCCAAGACTATCGTTACTAAGATGCATAGCATCTGCGCGCTATCGCGTGTGTAGAAGCTGAACAAACCGAACATCAGGGTCAAGGCAGGGACCATGTTTTTCACAACACGCCCAAGCCCGAAGAAACCTAAACCCCAGAATATGAATAAGAGGCCCATGAGCCCAAGTGCGCTCTGCGTCTTCTCTTTATCCGACACACTGGCCACTAAGATGAAGATGAAACCGATGAACATAGCGCCCAATTGTCCAGAAAAGATCTCTCCGCTCATTAGTGTTTTGGTTACTGCAGTAGTATAATCTTGTTACAACTATCTAGTGGTTACATCAATAAAAACCATAACATTCGTGCATCAATCTTGCATGCTTTAAGGCGGGGCACCGTAGCATCCTCATATTGGCTTTGCTGACATATCTAGAACAAGATGCTTAGGAATATCAAGACAGCGATGGCGCCTGCTATCGCTTTTTTCGAACCGTCGAGGTAGAGCGTCCCGAGCCCGAAAAGACCGAAGAAGAAGACGGGTGCGCCTATCTGTGCCGATATGCCGCCGTTCATAGTTATCATCAGCGCCAAAAATGCGATTATCAGACCCACTATCGCATAAAGGGCCTTCATCCCGGAATCCTTCATCTTGTCTGCCTTGAAGACTATGTAGATTCCGAGTACCATCGCGATAAATGGTAAGATATCCATGGATTATTCGAAGATGAAAAATATTAAAACCAGTCGGGCAGGTAATATCAAATCATTCGTAAGCAAAATCATTTATCTCTTAAGAGCTTCAAAATCAGCTATGCAGGACTCTCTTGTTTCTTTAGTGTGTGGTGACCAGAGCACCCAGGGGGACATAACTTCGGTATCCGATCCAGATAAGGCCAACTCTGAAGGGTCTCTCGGAGCTGAGAAGCCCATGGATAAGGGGATGAAGGCTAAGATAAACAAGGCTTTCATAGCGGCTGGCCTCCTACTTACAGACCTTGCGATTGAACAGATAATCAAGCGGGCCTTGGACTATTCAGATGTGATAAACCTGGCGCAGGAGAAGGGTACCTTTATGGTGACCAAGGAATTCATAGAGGAGTTCTCGCCCGCGAAGAAGCCGGAGCAAGAATTCTCATTCGTCATCCGCAAAGGTGTACAGCCGGTTGCATCTAAGATTGAGCCCGATCTCATTATCGATAAGTCAAAGGATGTTACAGGCAATTCAACATCTGAGGGCACAGTAGAGAATTTCGTCGAACTTTTCCGGGATCGATACAAGAGGTTGAAGACAGTTTTGGGTAATCGGGCTGTATTGAGGGACGTTATCGACTTGGAGAACCTCAAGCGCTATGACGGCAACGAGGTCAAGATCATAGGGATGATAAGGGACCGCCGCGAGTCCAAAAAAGGCAACTTGATACTGGAGGTGGAAGACCCAACAGGCACTGCCCTAGTCGTCGTTACTGGTGAACTCAAGGCGAAGGGTGCTTTTATTGTCAATGATGAGGTCGTCGGCGTGATAGGCAATGCACGCGGGAATTTCATCATGGCCAAAGAGCTCATAGAGCCAGATATCCCGACTACGAAGCCGAAGCCCACCTGTGAGGATAACGTATCAATGGCGTTCTTGTCTGACATCCACGTAGGTTCATTGCTTTTCATGGAGAAGGAGTTCAGAAGGTTCCTTGATTGGTTGAACCTCCAGGGCAATGGCAACCAGCGCGAGATCGCCGAGAGCGTGAAGTACATCATGATAGCTGGTGACCTGGTCGACGGGGTGGGTATATACCCCGGGCAGGAAAGCGAGCTTGCAATCCCCGACATATACAAGCAATATGATTATCTGGGTAAGATGCTCCAGACCATCCCAGAGTATATCGAGGTCGTTATCTCGACCGGGAATCACGATGCTGTGAGGCGATGCGAACCCCAGCCTTCCCTGGCATTGGACGGTCTGGGAGAGGCGCTTGACGCGCCGAACATACACTTAGTCGGCAACCCAGCCAAAGTCAAAGCCCACGGATATGAAGTACTGATGTACCATGGGACCTCGATGGACGCACTCATATCCGTCCTACCCAAGCTTTCATACAACAACCCCGAGACGGCCCAGATAGAGTATCTTCGCAAGAGGCATCTTTCTCCAGTCTACGGGACGAAAGAGCAGATAGCGCCGGAGGAGAAGGATTATATGGTCATAGATACAGTCCCAGACATCTTCCATTGCGGTCACGTCCACAAGAACGGCTATGCCAATTATAGGGGCGTCAAGGTCATCAATTCAGGCACCTGGCAGTCACAGACCGACTTCCAGCAGATGCAGGGACATATGCCGACCCCGTGTAAGGTGCCTATCATGGACCTGAGGAACATGAGCCTCAAGGTAGTAAATTTTGCTTAGTGAAATACTTTCTTCTGTTCACGCTTATTAAGCGAGTCATGATAATTAACTGCAATGGAAGAAGCTTGGAAAAAGACAGTGCACACCATAGCTGATTATATCAGCTCTTCGGTGGACCATGTAGACGGGAATGCGGTGGATGAGTTCCTAGAGGCTGTGTTGAGCGCCCACAGGGTATTCATCTATGGGGCAGGCAGGAGCGGTCTTGCAGCCAGAGCTTTTGCCATGCGTCTTGTACATCTGGGCATGAACACCTATGTCATAGGCGAGACAATAACGCCTTCGACCCAGGCGGATGACCTTTTCATCGCTATTTCCGGCAGCGGGGAGACCAGCTCGGTTTTGGATTATGCTCGTTCAGCCAAGAAGATTGGTGTCAAGGTAGCATGCATCACCTCATATTCCAACTCAAGTCTCGCCAAACTCAGCGACCTTGTGCTGCGTGTGAAAGGTAAGACAAAGAAGGACGTCAAGGAGAAGGATTACGAGGCCCGTCAGGTGAAGGGTGAGCACACCTCGCTGACCCCCATGGGAACGCTTTTCGAGGATGTCGTCATGGTATTTTTCGATGGTCTCATCGCGGAACTGATGTGCCGTCTGGAAGTCAGCGAAGAGCACATGATCAAGAAGCATACTTCAGTCGAATGACTGGCAAGTATTCGGTCTAATCTCAATCAGACAACCCATTATGAAGCTGATCGGAATCGCGGGAGGAGCATTTAAGGTAGTGGATGATGTCGACCCGTCCAAGTTGATTGACCTGAAGGGTTCTCTGGATTTCCTATGGCTTGATATGGACTCAGCCAATCAGCCAAATACCAAGCTCGCTAGAGATCTTTTTGGCATAAAAGATCTCCAAGAAAGTGGGTTTCCCAGGGTTGTATTTGAACAAGGCTATGATATGTTGATCTTGGATTACTACGAGCGATTAGTCAGGAAGGAGCTCTTAATCTACTACTCGGATTTCTTTATACTTACTGTGCATACAGGACCTTGCAAGGTGTGTGACGAGGCAGTCGCTGCTCTTAATGAACTTATGGTGTCGGGCAAGCTATCCTCTGGGGGCATACTGTTCGAGCTCATCACGGGAGTCCAGTCATCAATCAACGATGAGATCCTCCTTGCCGAAGACACCGTCAGGAACCTGACATACCAGATAAAGGAAGGGGGTGGCGATCTGAATAAGGTGGTGGCACTTTACAATGGCGTCAAGCATCTCAATATGGTAGTCTCACATACCAAAGACTTGATTCTTGTGGTAGAGCAAGAATCTTCATTCATCAAGGATAAGACCCCTTTCAAGACTCTCTATTCCCTGGCTGTTGGGCAGTATGAGCGGACTGTGGAGCTTTTCGATGGTTTGGATGACCTATACAAAGACGCAATCCCCAGTACACTCTCGCATATGTTGGCCCAAAGGAAAGCACTTGGTAGCTTATCCATAATCGCATTGACCCTCGCATCTGCGGCTATAGCCTTGATATTCCTGCCTGGCGGCCTATTCGGTCTTTCGGCTATGACGATGGCGATGGTCATCATAGGACTGGGAATACTCCTGTCGTTCGTATATCAGCGCATCGGCACCGGGTTGAGGGTCAAGTGACTTATGACTAGTTTTGGATACGTAGTCAGATAAGTCTGCACACGAAGAACATGTGGTCCTTGTGGTATGGTTCTAGGCGCACTTCTTCCAGGATGTCGAATGCTCCCTTCAATCTCTCCTTCTCGCTTTCGAACACCTCTTTCGGTTCAGCTACGACATCGACGCTCCGGGCCTTTATCGCTATAAGGGCAAGGTTGCCGCTCTTGAGGAACTCCTTCGCGTTCTTTATCAGGATGTCGCTTTGGTCAGGCTGCGCTACGTCCTGGTAAATGACATCCACCTTACCCACGAGCATCGCGTAGTCGTCCGGTTTTCTAGCATCCCCCAGTATTGGGGCCATATTGCCCTTCTTCTCGCAGACCTTCATGAGCTTTCTCATGGAATTCTCTGAGAATTCGATACAGTAGACGGTCCCTTTAGTCGAGATATCGGCGAGGTGGCTTGGCGTGGTGCCGCTGGATGCCCCCAGATAAAGGACGCTGTTCTCTTCCCCGAATGGGAACCTCTTGAGCCCGTTGAGGATAGCTGCGGCGAGTTTGCTTCGGTTAGGGTTCCAGACCCGGTATTCATGCCCTCCTGACTTGATCAGTTCTTCTCCGTATACAGAGAAGCCGGGACTATTGTTTTTAGTCAGCAGACGCTTTCCTAGCTTGTAGACCCCCTTGAACCGCGTCTTTGCTATGGGCGCCATGATATCTCGCTCAGAATTCCTTGATCTTGGCCTGCTTTGTCCCGCTGTCCTTGAGCTCATTGGTTATCCAAGCCATTATAGTATCGACGATGCGGTCGATCTCTGCTTCTGTGAGTGGCCTGCCAGTCTCGATTCCCATAGACTCGTTTAGGCTGAGCCGGCTGTCAGTCCCTGTCGCATGTTGGGCCTTGAATACTGGATGCCCTTCCATAGGTGTCTGTTCACCATCATGCTCTGGCTCCGAGGGTGCCAGGCGCATCCTGACGAAATGATAGGCCGCCTCCTCTATCTTGGCTCTGCCGTTCGCCTGCACGAAATCGAGGTCCTTTTGTGTCAGATGTATATCCTTGTCCATAGCACGATAGTCCTGATAGATATCTCTATGAGGTCTATTATTGATGTACGTAGTATCTAAACCTTTCTAAGTTAAAAAAGAATTTGGTTGCTTACTATCACACAGCTCGCCTGCGCATACGCTTCTCGAGCAGCATGCGCTCTCTTGTCCTACCGCCTAGTGTGCGGTAGGCCCTTCCGCCGATGCCTTCGACAGTGCCGCGCGAGAACTCGTCTATCGCTTCAGCCCAGCCCTTCTTCCTGGGCCCGACCCTCCCCCCCAACATCCGGTTGAAAGCCACCCTGACTGGGTAGGGTCTGTTCTGCATGAACCGGCTTATCTTACTGGGCGTCATCTTCTCTTTGCCGAGCAGGGCCCTCGATACGACCGTCGCAGTACCATCCGCAAAGCCTTCGTTGTCTGTATGGGCGACATACGCGGCGCATACCTTTGGGTGTTTCCTGACCGCTTCAGCCGCTTTTTCCCTGGCCCTTTCTTGGCTCATCCTCGTGGCATAGAACTCTACCATCCTCTCCCGAAGCGCCGCTTCGTTCATGTAGAGCTTTGAGGCCTCCACGGCTTCCTGTGCGAATGCCCTGGTGATGTTGTGGGCCAGCTCATGCGCGATCTTGAACGTGGGCTCAGCCTTCTTCCGCTCATCCAGCAGTTTCATATACTCTTCTTCCGGCATGCTGATATAGATCCGCGTCGGGACGAACCTCCCACCCACTACGAACCCAGAAGTGGTGTTCTCGGCCTTCCGCTCCCAGACGTTATTGCCCGCCTTGTAGAGCCTCTTCTCTCTGGAAAGCGGCACGAAACGAACCCTCTTGCTATAGAAATCGAACAGGGCTTGCGATTCCCTGGGCAACGTGGCGCGCACTGCCTTGTTGATGCGGTCTAACTCTTCAACGAGCTTCTGCCTTTGTCCTTTAGAGAGTTTCCGCCCCCATAGGCCCATCTTTTTTTGTCAAGTCTGAATCTGTATCGTCCTCTAGCTCTTCCCCTTTCTCTTCTTCCGGCTCGGATAAGGATGGGTCTTCGGGTTCTTCTTCTGGCTCCCCCAGGTCGTCATCGGGCCCCCCATCGGTCTGGGGTCCTCCCGTTTCCGGTGTCTTGCGTTCTAGTAGGTCTTCCCTATCATCTTCATTATCCGTGACTGGGACTCCACTAAGATCTGTCTGGACACCTTCCAGCTTTTCCTCTCCGGCGGTCAGCAGCTCTTCGGCTTCTTTCATATCAGCCCAGGGCATCTCGCCCTCTTTCAGGCCGAAATATTTCCTGAACCTGCCAGTCGTCGTCATCTCCTTTGTACGCCCCTTCCTCTTGATGCTGATGAACTCCTTGCGCCGAAGCTCCTTGATGTACTCGTAAGCACGATTGCCGATCACCCTTACCACCTGGCTCTGGTTCACCGGCTGTTTGTAGGCTATGAATGCGAGTGTCTTGATCAGAGCAGGGCTCAATTCCGGCTCCGGGGCGAGGTAGTAGACCCGATCGCGTATGTCTCGTGCTACCTCCATCCTATATTTGCCTGATTCCTCGAAGACCATGACCCCGCCGGAGTGTTTCTCGTATTCGTGCTGCAGGGCTGAAAGGCGCTCCTTGATATCGCCGATGCTCCCGCTGCCAGTTATTCTTTTGAGGTCTTCCACCGTAAGCCACCTTCCCGACATGAACAAAGCGGCCTCTATGGTCTTTTTCAGTTCATCCACCTTTAGCGTTCTTCAATTTGCTCTTTGCTTTTGCTGATCTTGATGCCTTCTTCGTGTTAGGTCTGCTCTTCTTCGCATTCGCTTTAGATTTAGTCCTTTTCGCCTTGACCGCGTTTACTGCTTTCACTCCGGTGTCCTCTTTATCCGCCGGGTCGGCCTCAGCATCACCTCCTTCCGGTTCTCCCCCCTCATCTTCTTTGCCCTCACCAGGTTTCAGGAATATCTCCCCGAATATCTCGGGCTGTTCCACCATTATCTGTCCCTTATTCGCAAGGTGCAAGACAGGGATGAGATGGTCGACTACGCTTTCCTTCGTCCATTCCGCCACGACCTCCCTGAACGTGGTCTTCCCGTTTATCGCGCGCCGCCGTATGTCGCTGTATACGCGCTTCATTATCATCTCCAGGTTCTTTTCCCTGACTTCCAGCTCCACACGTGTCTTCGCCCGCTTGACTCGCTCGGTCTGTCTGTTCTCGCTTTGGTTGATGACCTTCTTGAGGAATATCATCAGCTCCGGGAGTGTTATCTTCCTCTTGGGCACGCGGCGCACGTGCAGCGTTGGCTCGATGAGCGACGGCGGGAGATTGTGCCCAGTTAGGGTGTCCTCGAAATCTGCTACATCCATGTCGACGCCACCCCCATCCCCGTCCTGCGGCTCGAAGTTGAAGCCCTCCTCGAACATGAATGTGTCGCTGGTGACCATGTCGCTCTTTAACTTGACGAGGACTGCGCCGACTAGCACTACTGTCCCCGGCACCTCGAAGTTGACTAGTTCTATCTCCTTTATCTTATCCATGTATCCGTCGGCAAGGCCGCCTACATCGATGTCCCATGGGTCGAACCCCTCCTGGTTGATTACCTCTACCATGACATCCTTCCAAAAACTCCCGCTTTCCAGTCGTTGCATCAGATCCATCTATCCGTTGTTCAATTCTTTACTTGATTCCTTTGGTTGATTGATAAAGTGAGCGTTATCGTCAATTCTCGACCATCAGCATGTCCACGCCGACTATCTTCGACACTCCTTTCTGCATGTGGACGCCTATGACGGCATCCATGTGCTTCACGGTCTCGGGATTGTGGCTGATCATTATGAACTGGGAATCCTTGCGCGCGCGCAGGAACTGGACCAGCCGCACGACATTCTCCTGGTCTAATGGTGCGTCGATCTCGTCAAGGATGTAGAACGGGCTCTTGTTGACTATCTGTGTCGCCATCATGAACGCTATGGTCGTTAGGACCTTCTCACCCCCCGATAGCGAATCGAGGTTCATTCCCTCCCTCCCGCGGGGCTTGACCTCGAGGATGAGGCCTGAGTTGAACGGGTCGGATTCGTTCTCGAGCAGGAGCCTCCCCTCTGTAGTCGGGTATATCTCCGAGATTATCTCTTCGAATTCGTCCTTTACCTTATAGAACGAGTCGAAGAAGACCGTCTTCTTCTTCTCTTCGATGGTATTGATGAGGTCGTATATCTTTTCCTTCTCGATATGGAGCTTCTCGTTCTTCTCCTTGATGTCGTGGTACTGCTTCTCCAGCTCGTCGAAGAGCTCTACTGCCCGCAGGTTCACCGCGCCTACGGCTTCCAGCCCCCTCTCGAGCTTCTTGACGCGGTCGCCCATCTCCTTCAGTTCGGGTTCAGCCGCTTCCATCTCCTTCTTCTTGGGCTCCTCGAATTCTGCAGCGGTTTCCTTGACCTCCTCGAGCTTAGTCTCTATCTTTGCGGCCCTGATGTTGAGGTCGTTTATAGCATTCTTGGTCTTCTCGACTACCGCCTCAAGGAGGCCTTTGTTCGAACCCAGTTCCTTGACGCGCTGGTTGAGCAGCTCCTGCTCTTTGAACAACTTGCTTGATTCCTCTGATACTGACATGTGCTTTTCCTCGAGGGCCTTCAGGTTCTCGCCGGCCTTCGTGATGTCGTCGATATTGCCCTCTATCTTCTTCTGGAACTTCTTGATGGATGCTGATATCTCCTCAATACTGACGTCCAGGTCTGCGGCCTTGAGCTTGCTGCCTTCTATCTCGCTCTTGAGGCTGTTCTCTCTCGTCTGGACCTCGAACTTCTGCTCCTTGAGCTGTTTGAGCTCCTCGTCCATGTCCTGCAGGGAGGAATTCAGCTCCCTGAACGCTTCGACGTCCAGCTCCTTGGCTATCTTCTTCTCCTGTGCCTCCAGCACCTTGATCTTTCCCTCTGCATCCCCTTTCTTCTTTGCGAACTCGCTCTTCTCACCAGCTAGCTCTTTTAGCTCTTGCTTGCGTTCCTCCACGCTGGCTGTCAAGGCATTTATCCGCTCCCTTGTGTTGTTCGCCCTCTCCTTTAATACCTCCAGCTCGATCCTGCCGCCCTTATCGCCCGCGCCCGATGCTTGGAGGTCCTTTTCGAGCTTTGACAGTTCGCTCTGGATCCCGGACTTCTTATCCTGCAGCCCCGCGATCTCCTTGCGTATCGCGTCCAGTTTCTTCTTCGTCTCTTCAGTGCTTGAGAATGATATCGCTGACTTCTGGTAGAAGCCGCCTGTCATGGCCCCGCCCCGGTTCACGAAATCCCCCTCGAGCGTGACCATCTTCTGCTTCCCGATGCCGATCCGCCTGGCCGTTTCCAGATCCTCGACGACCAGCGCATCCCCGAACACCATGTCGAACACTGCCTGGAACTTCTTATCGCATTTGATCAGGTCCTTGGCCCAGCCTATGATCCCCTTCGATTTGGGCAGCTCGGGCAGTTTCGGCCCGCTTATCTTGTTGAGCGGCAGGAATGTGGCCCTACCTATCTTCTTGTCCCGCAGGCCCTCGATGTACTTTTGTGCGACCTTGTCGTCTTTTACCACGAGACAATTGCCCTTGTTCCCTGCTGCGACTTCCAGGGCTGTCTTGTATTTATCATCAGCACTCCCGAGCTCTATCACGCGCCCGAGGAACCCGCCTACATTGCTGTTCTTCACGAATGTGAGCGCTTGGCTCTCGCCCAGTTTTTCTTCCATCCGCTGTATGGCCTTCATCTCGCCTTCGGCCTTGGCGAAGTTCTGGAACAGCTCGGATAATCTGGATTCCACTTCAGCCAGTTCGGCCGCCAGCTTCTCTTTCCTCTCCAGTGCATTGTCCCTCTTTGCCAGCTCCTTGCCCACCGTGACGTCGAGCTTGCCCTGGTTCTTCTCGAGCTCTGCGAGGGATGCGTTCAGGGCCTTTAGGTCCTTCTCTTTGGACTCGATTATATCCTTGATCTCGGCCTCCCTCTTGCCGATGACATCGAGCTCCTTGCCCATGAGCGATATCGAGTTCTTTATCTCGAACGCTTCCGCGGATATCTTCCGCCGCTCGTTCTCGAGCTCTACGAATTTGGAATTGTTGTACTGTTCCATCAACCTATCGCGCTCCTGCTCCTTCCCTGCGAGCCGCTGCTCCATCGACTTGACCTCCGCGCGCAGCGCGGCTAGGTCGGTCTTCTTGCCCTTGGCCGCCTCCAGGAGTAGGGTCTTGTTCTCCTCTATCTCGTTGCGTTTCTTCTCTAGGCCGTCTATCTCCTCTTTCAGGAACTGTATCTCCTCCTGCTTTTTCTCTATGCCGGAGCGCAGACCGCCCATCTCTCCCTTCAGCTTGCCCTGTTCTCCCGCGGTCGAGTTGAGTATCTTGGAGGTTATCCCCTCGAGCGTGGAGGTTATCTCGTCCAGCTGCTCTTCTATGCGAGCGAGCTCGACTATCTTGCCGTCCTTTTCCTTCGAGAGCTCTGCTATCTTCTTCTCGATATCTGTCGACTCTTCCTCGAGCGTCCTAAGAGTGCAATAGACGACCAGGGCCTTCTTTTTCTTGTACTCGTCCTGCATGTCCTGGTATTTGAGCGCGACCTCGCGGTCCTTGCCTATCTCGTCCAGGTATGATTTCTTCTCGGAGAGGATGAGGTTGGTATCGGATATGCGCCGCTCCACGACCTCAAGTTCTTTGACGGCCTTCTCCTTTTTCTCTTCATAGGCCGCTATCCCCGAGAGGGCGTCGAGGATTTTTCGCCTTTCAGTAGGCTTAACCTCTATGAAACGGTTGATGTCGTTCTGCATGACTATGTTGTAGCCGTCTTTTGGGATGCTGTACTTCGTCAGCATCTCATGCAGGTCCTCACGCTTCGCGATGACAGAATTGATCTTATAGACGCTGCGGCCCTTGCGGTCGACCTTGCGCCTTACGTCCATTAGCGTCTCCCCCACCCCGAGGGTTATGCCGACCCTGGCGCTCCCGGTCGACACGGCGCCGTTGTGGATGAGTTCGCTTGCCTTTCCGGCACGCAGGTTCCGTGAAGGATATCCCAAGGCGAAGCAGATAGCGTCGATGACGTTGGATTTACCGCTTCCGTTCGGCCCGACGATACAGCTCAGTCCTTCAGGGAATTCCATCACGGTCTTACGCCCGAAAGATTTGAATCCTTGTATCTCTACTTTTTGTATCTTCATGTTACAGCAAACAAAACCTTCAGATTTTGTCTTCCACCTTCAGTTGGGTTTACGAGTAATTCTATGGATTAACATATAAAAATAACATGCGGGTAACGTGCTTGAAACCTGCCTGAGACGGCTATATGTGGCTATTATGTGGCTATTACACGGCTATTGGGCGGCCGGTTTTAGGAGTTGTCGGTATGTTTTTCAAACCACCCCTTGAACTACCATTTATCGAACCACCACTCGGATTGCCCTACTTTTTGAGCGACTTGGCGCGCTCCTCAAGTTCTCTGAAAAGCTTCCCGCCTATCTTGCCCTTGGCATCCGCCCCTGCGAAATCCACTCGCGCGGCGATGGATATTTTGTTCGCCACACTCCTCGCTATCCTGCCTTTGTTGTCCCTCGACGCCCCTGCGACTAGGGGATGCGAGTAAAGGACACCGTATTTCGGCGGTTTCTTCTTGGTCTTGAGGAACCGGAACATGGCCTTCTGGGCCCCTAAGACTTGGATCGTCGATGCCGGGAGCAGTGCCAAGGCCCTCAATGACCCAGCTTCGTCTATGAGCTTCGCACCTATTATGGGTGTCGCTACGATGGCGACGTTCGGCGCCAGCTCTTCCATCAATTTTTCTATATATGCCTTGAGCTGCTCGTTCTCACTTGCAAGCGCGTTCATCGCGCTGGCCCAGGACCTGACGGCCTTGAGGTCTTCCTTGTCGAAGTCCGCACCTATCGAAGATGGGGCTATCTTGGGTATGCCCTTGACGAAGCGTCCCTCTTTGAAGATCTTCTTGAGCTGGCTCTCGCCGGCCTCGGCCTTGTCCCCTATCTTCTCCACGAAGCGTGCGTAATCCTCATTCTCCTGCAATATCCCGGTCAACTCCGGGAAGTGTATCGAATACCACTCATGCAGAAGCTCCGAGAACTTATTTGAGGCGTCTTCAGCCATCTGCTGGGCCCGCACCGCCTGGATAACTATTTTATCCTTCCCAGCCAGCTCCTCCCCGACCTTCAGCTTTGCTACATCCCTGTTGACCTCGAGGAGCCAGGATCTCAGCTCATCGGGTCTGCAGAACCCGCTGGAAATAGCCAATTCTTCCAGTTCGGGCCTGTATGGGTACTTTTTTGCCTTGTGCTTGGCCTGCAGCGCCTTCTCCTCCTCGCATACTCCTGCGAGCCTCTTCGCTACTGCCTCAGCATCCTTCGGGAACTTCTTATGGTCTATTATCCTGCCCCCGATGTCCAGGATGAAGACCCCTATGGGGGTTTTCGCTATGAATTTTTCCACACGAATTTAGACAGAGGCAGGATTTAAATCTGTTTAGCCGTTTTTCTGCTCATAGGTCCTAATCTTAATACCCAAATATCATCCAGTTACACTACAGTGGACTATCGGATCGCCACGGCCGTCACAGGACTCTTCATATTCGCTATGCTGGGACATATCTTCATGGCCCCGGCCCCAGAGCCCCTCCCCTTCGTCATAAGGGGCACCATATGGGGTGGCGAGCTGAGGCCCGCGGCGACGGTGGTCTCCGCCTATGTGGAGGGCGAGTTGGTGGCTGTCCAGACCATCGATGCTTCGGGTGATTTCAATATAGCCATCCCCCCCGGGGGGTATGAGGGCAAGAAGGTCACTATCAAGGTCTCCGGCGAGCTGGGGACCGCAGAGGTGGAAGCGGGAGCGGTCACACGCATGGATTTCAACTTGGGCTGCATGGGCAACTGCTGCCATGGCGAATGCGGCAACGAACCTGACGGGGCCACAGAAACCGAAAACAACGCCGAAGCAGAGTCAGCGCTGGGATTACTTCTCGCGATTTACGAAATAATCAGCTAGTCCTAAAAGGATCTCCTTGTATCTGGTCTCCCGCAGCACATCCAAGCCGTTCTTGGCTTCTTCCGCTCTCTGGAGCGCCAGCTTGGAGGCCCGCTCGATAGAGCCGTATTTGTGAATGATATCCAGCGCCTCCCTGATCTCTTTTTGAGAGTTGCCCTCTTCGTCCAGGATCTCGATGAGCCGCTTCTTCTCATCCGCGCTGCACTCTTGGAGCGTCTCGATGACCATGAGCGTCCTCTTGCCTTCGTTGATGTCGCCGCCTATCTCTTTGCCGTATTTCTCGACATCCCCGGATATGTTCAGGACGTCGTCGTGTATCTGGAATGCGACCCCTATATGCATGCCGAAGTCCTTCAGGGCCTTGACTTGTTCGTCGCTCCCGCCGCCGATTATGGCGCCGCATTCGCAGGCTGCGGATATCAGGGCTCCGGTCTTTCGCCTCAGCATGCCTAAGTAGTCTTCTCGCGTTATGTCCCAGCGATTCTGCTTAGCCCATGAGATGTCCATAGCTTGACCCTCGCATACCTCGGTTATGGCTTTTGACAATACAGCAAAGACACACCCAAACCTCTCAGACTTGAGCTCTTTCAGACTGTCGCTTACGACCTCGTATGCCCTTGAGAACAGCCCATCTCCCGCGTTGATGGCGAGAGCGTAGCCGTATATGTGGTGAAGGCAGGGCTTGCCCCTCCTGAGCTCGCTCTTGTCGGCGATATCGTCGTGTATCAGGGTGAAGTTGTGGACCATCTCTATCGCTCCCGCTATTTTGAGGGCGTCCTCGAGCTTACCCCCGACAGCCTCGCAGGCTACCATGCATATCGCGGGCCTTATCCTCTTCCCGCCCCTCTTGAATAGGTCATACAGCGGCTTGTAAAGCTCTTTGGGCTCCAATTCCTTGCCGACGTACTTGAAAATCTCTTCTTCTACCGGAAGTATATACGAAGAAAGTTCTTTCGCTACATCCATTGCGAGATATTATGGTTTATTTAGTAAAAAACGTAAATTAAGATGGAATATGCGTCAATAAGCAAGATGATAGCGATAATCGATTACGGAGCCGGGAACCTGAAGAGCATATCCAATGGCTTCAAAAAGGTATGCGCAGAGGTATCGATAGCCTCCGATGCCGATTCCCTCTCTGTGGCGGATGCGATAGTCCTGCCCGGCGTCGGTAACTTCGGTGATGCGATGCAGAGGCTCGATGCCATGAAACAGCCCATCCGGGAGCAGGTCGGCTCAGGGAAGCCCTTCTTGGGTCTCTGTTTGGGTCTGCAGGTCCTTTTCGGGGGAAGTGACGAGGCGCCCGGGCTGGAGGGACTTGGCCTCCTGCGGGGCAAGTGCAGGCGATTCCCGAAATCGGCGGGAAAGATTCCCCATATGGGTTGGGATTCACTTGAGGTCGAGAAGGATACGCCCCTCTTGAGCGGCATCAAGACCGGCGACCAGTTCTACTTCGTCCATTCGTATTACGCAGACGCTAGCGATAGGGGCTGCGTGGCTGCCTCCTGCGATTACGGTGTCAGATTCCCCGCGGTGGTCGCCGAAGACAATGTCTTCGCCTGCCAGTTTCACCCGGAGCGCAGCGGCGAGAAGGGCTTGCGAATCCTGAAGAACTTCGTCAGGGAAGCTAAGAAGTAAGCAGGCTCGAGTAATGGTTCTATCATCCCACAGCTAGGCTTGGCTAGAAAAATAGAAAAAAATAGGCAAAAAGGAAAAGAACCTAGGACTTGCTGATAAGCCCTAGTATGCCTGCGATGACCGAGAGGATAGTCCCTGTCAGGATTATACCTCCGCCGCCCAGGAAACCGATCACGCCGAAGACCAGGACAAGGATGCTCGCTGTCTGCCGCTTGGCCGGGTTCTTGATCATCAAAGCACCGACTAGGACTACTATCCCACATACTACCGAGATTATCGCGACCATCATCAAAGCGCCACCCATCAGCGATGCCGGGATGCCGCTGACTGCACCAATAGACTCGATGCTTGCTAGTGCGATGAAACCCAACACTGCGGCTACGATGAATGATAATGCGCCGATGAGTGCTAAGACCATCGCGGCCTGACTGTAGTCTGCATTTGCCATTTCTCACCTCCCCTTTAATGTCTGCAAGCGCCTAAGCGCAAGCTATGGATAGTGAATAAAAAGAAATAGCGAATAAAAATAAAACAGGAGGCTTACGCCCCCTTGCTTGTATTGTATATCACCTTTAGGCCGACTATGACCGCAGCTGGCGCGACGAACGCACCTATCATGCCCATGAGGACTACGACGAACGCTGCTATAGCGTTGAAGCCTACACCGAGGTTGGCGAGGGCAGTCATGCTACCGCTGGTGGCTGAGATGGCTATTGCGGCGATCAGGAAGTTCACGGCTTCCTTGTCGGAGATATTGACTATCCCCACGATCAGACCGATCAAGGCCAGCACGCCCATCAGCATAGGCGTCATCTGTACATCCATGGACATTATCCCTGCGGCATTCAGGCCAGCTACTATCCCGGCGATGAGCGCTATCAGGAAACCGGCTAGGAATAGGTAACCTCCTATCGTCTTCCCGGTCTTCGATTTGGCAGCGCTGCCGATCATAGAGCCTGGCTTAGTCACAGTGCCTTCAATCTTTGCTTTCATGGTTGGTACCTCCCATAATGGGTTTGGCTACTAAACTAACAGTAGGATATATAAAAACGCATCGGTTTCCGTCGCGAGTTGCAGTAGCCTACCGCAAGCCCCCTTTCCTCTCGCGCCTCATCTTCTCGAGGACCGCATAGACCGATGCATGCTGAGCGCCGCCAATAAGCATATCCAGTGCTGTCTCCACCAGGGGCAAATCCTCCGCCACGGTTATCGCACCGACAGTCTTCCCGTATACTGATATCTTCGACCCGGTGAGGTCCTCGATTATCCTGCGGCTCTTCCCCCCTTCGCCGATTATGCGGCCCTTGACCCGCTTGACGTCACTCTCCCGGCCGTGGAACATATCGTCAAGGTTGATGATGATGAGCTCATAATCATCCTTGAGAAGCCGCATCGCGGTGTTGGGGTTGAAGCCCCTCCCGATAGCCTTGACTACCTTTTCGGTCTTCCAGAGCGCGAGGCCATCGTCGGAGAGCATCGTCACGCCGCCCTCCTTGCTTATATCCAGTTTTACCTTTGCCCTTGCCTCTATCTTCTTTTTTGTCTCCCCGTTCTTCCCGATAAGGACTGCGACCCTATCTTTGGGTATCTTTAGATATTGCGATTCCATGCCCTATTTCCTTGTAGGTTTCCTCCGCGTCGCATTCGACGCCAAGCTTTGAGAAGTAATTGCAGAGATTTTGCACGTCGCGCCTTAAGAACTCCCTGGCGTTGGGGTGCGTTGTCAAGACTCCCTGCGAGAAATCGATGATATAGGGGACATCCCCCGGCATGAGGATGTTGTACTCGCTTAGGTCCGCATGGACGAACTTCTTCTTCGCCATGGTCTTGACATCAGCGAAGATTGTCTTTGCGACCCCTTCCGGGTCTTCTAGATTTACGTCCTTCATCCTCGGGGCCGCTCTAGCATCTTCGTCTTCCCGGCCGCTTTTGCCTCCTCCTTCGCTATCTGTTTCGCCCAGGAACTCCATGACCAGGACATTCTTCTCTATGCCCAAGGGCTTAGGTGCATGTATCCCCATCCCCTCGGCCAGCTTGAGGTTCCTGAACTCCTTCTGTGCCCAGGCCATGATTATGGAGCGCGTGTCCTTCTTGATGTCCTTGAAGCGCTCATCCCCCAATATATACTGAAGGACGGTGGGCCTTTTGAAGTAGCTTGAAGACGCAAGCCGGAATATCTTGACCGCGACCCTCTTGCCGGCTTCGTCGACCCCGATGAAGACGTCCGCTTCCTTCCCTGTGGATACTGGGCTGACTAAGTGGTCCAAGACGCCCTTCTCGGCAAGCCTGCCCAGGCTCTTGAGGGCGTTTACTTCAAAGACACCCCCACCCACCTTTCGCATATCCAGATCCTTCACGACATGTTCAGCCCGTCTCCTCCTGGGCTTTATGTCGAATACATCGTCTTTTACCATCTCGCGTCTATTGCACCTAGTTGACACTAAGTTAACAGTACTGTGAAGAAAACCACGGGCAACGCTTAAACTGCGTATCTGATCCTTCAGGGGCCTATGGGCTTATAGACCGGACGGCTTCAGATCGATGATATCCTCGAATCTCGTATTGAGCACGACCTTGTCGCCGATACCGCCGATGTGTGCCTGTCTTATCTCGAAGAAATCCTTGCCGATGCTCGCGCCCAGGCTCTTCTCGAAGCTGCGCGCTTGTGCCGGGTCCATCTCGCCCCTGACTATTATCGCATAGGTGCCATCGCCCTTGAAGTCGACATCCTCGACGACCCCAACCACAGTGCCTCCTTGGTCTATGACCTGCACGCCTTTTGTGTATTTAGCTCTCATCTTGCCCCCGTTGTGTTGCGTAGTATTGGATTTACGCAGATTACTTACTGCGATTACTTACTGCGATTATCGTTACTGACAATTTATTAGGGTAAATGAGAAAAATAACTCGATGGAACAGCTTGAATCTTTGATCGCCAAGGAGCTGAATAAGTTCGTGGGCGGAAAGGTCGTCCCGACGATGGTCAAGGCAGTGCCGCCTGAGATAGAGGGCGACTACTCGCTCCCGACGTTCCCGTTCGCGAAGAAGGCCGGGAAAGACCCGAAGACATTCGCCTCCGAGCTCGCCGGGAAGATTAACTCGAAGAAGGGCAAGCTATTCCGGAACGCGGTGCCCAAAGACGGCTTTGTGAACTTATTCCTAGACCAGGCATCTATCGCCTCCGAGGTTCTGAAGGAGATACGGGTGTGCGGTCCATGCTATGGTTCTGGGCCAGTCCAGAAGACAAAGATAATACTCGAGCACACATCTGCCAACCCTGATGCGCCGATGCATGTGGGGCATCTGAGAAACAGTCTCATAGGTGACGCTGTAGCGCGGATATTGCGTTTCGCCGGCTATCCTGTGGAAGTCCAGTTCTACGTCAACGACATGGGTGGCCAGCTGGCCCTGCTGGCCCTGCGGCTGAGCGGCATGGATTATGAGAAGGCGTTTAAGGAGGATTGGGACAAGGCGGGTGATAAGGCGAAAGCGGATTATTGGATAGGCAAGGAGTACGTCGCCGCCAACAAGCAGTTGAAGAAGGACGCGGCGCTCGAGAACGAGGCAAAGGCCCTCCAGATTCAATATGAGAACGGCAATAAGGACGTCAAAAAGGTCATGGACTTCATCGTCACCACTTGCCTCGAGGGCTTCAACCAGACCTTCGCTGACTATGGCATCGGCGTTGACCACTACGTCAGGGAGAGCGATTTCGTCTTCGACGGTTCAGTGAAGAAGCTAATCAAGAGCTTGGAGAAGAGCAAGAACTGGTCCAAGAAGAACGATGTCTATTGCCTTGACCTGGAGGACGATTTCAATATAGAGAAGGAGCTTGTTTTGATGCGGAGCGACGGGACGACTCTTTACACTACACGAGATTTGGCTTACCATAAATGGAAGCTGTCTAAGGGCGACTGCGTCAATGTCATAGCCAATGAGCAGACGCTCCCACAGAAGCAGCTGCGCGCAGGGTTGACGATATTGGGGGTAAAGGACGCTGACAAGCGCGTCAGGCATCTCTCTTATGAGCTGGTGAGCATCCCCGGGATGGCGATGTCATCCCGCGAGGGCAAGTTCATCAGCGCCGACCAGGTCCTGGCGGAGGGGGTCAGGAGGGCTGCGGCGGAGATAAAATCCCGGAAGCTGGAGCTTCCCGAGGGAGAGAAGGAGCACATCGCCAACGCGGTCGGACTTGGTGCGATAAAATACAATATCCTTAAGGTCGGGCCCCTCAAACATCTCGTCTTCAAGTGGGAAGAAGCACTCAATTTCGAGGGCGACTCCGCGCCCTACCTGCAGTACGCGCATGCGCGCGCTCTCAGGATACTCGAGAACGCTGGAACCTTGCCGAAGGCTGACAAGCTCGACTACTCGAAGGTGGAGTTTAGCGACCCGGAGCGCGAGCTCCTCATCCAGTTGACGCGCTTCGGCCGTGTCGTAGAGGATGCTGCAGCCAGCCTGAAGCCGAATCTCGTGGCTAACTATGCTTATGATTTGGCGGAATCGTTCAATAAGTTTTATTACAAGTGTCCGGTAATAGAATCGGCGGCCGAACAGAAGAAGTTCAGGGCCCTGTTGGTCTCGTGCGTCAGGCAGGTCCTTGCCAATGCCCTTGACCTCATCGGGGTCGAGCCGCTTGAGAGGATGTAGTGTAAAATGTAGTGTAAAATGACACTGAAATGTCCGAAATGCGGGAGCAATGCAGTCATCTTCCTTTCGACTACCGACGGGACTGCCGTGGGCAGCACCGACCAGCGCTATAAGTGCAAGGACTGTGGATATGCGGGCTCTCTAATACTTGACGACGACAAAGTCCATACCGGGACGATGCGCGCGTTCGACCCGCGGGACTGGCTCACGCTCGGGGTCCAGCTCTCAGGCGCGCTCCTTATAGCAGTCGTCATCGGCCTGCTCTTGGGGGATACCCTCGCGACGATAATCATGGTCTGCATAGCCTTCTTCGTCGTGTTCTTAGTCCGCTTCATGTCCATTGACAGAAGCGAGGCTGAGCTCCAAAAAGATCTGAAGAAGCTGACCAAAGAGATCAAATAGTTCCTTAAACCGTTTCCTTAGACTGGATTAGATTTAACCCACTAGATAGAACACCGTAGGTACCAGGCTAAGCACACCCAAGAATATGCAGAACTTCCAGAACCTTATCCTGTGGGCGACCCTCATCAGGACATCGATGGTCAGATAGCCTGTGATGAACGATGCTAGGAGTGCGATAATCGATCCGCTACTTACTGCGAAACCTTCTGTCAGGTGGAACCCCAGATCTGCGGCAGCCACAGCGGGTATGCTCATCAGGAACGACAGCCTGAGTGCAGCCTCACTCTGGATGCCCCGGAATAAGAGGGTTGAAGTCGTAGTCCCGCTCCTGCTGACTCCCGGGAGTATCGCCAATCCCTGCGCCAAGCCGGCGATGACGGCGTCCTTCTTGGTCCCCTGGACTCTCTTGTCCTTCTCCGCCGCCTTCTTCTGTATCAATCCAGTCACGATCAACAGCGCACCGATGACCCCTATCAACAGCACCCCCGGGAGGGTGGTGAAGGCATCTTTCGTGAGATAGTAGAGCGGCACCCCCAGCACAGCAGTGAACAAAGTCGCGATTATCAGATACTTCCAAAGCCATTTCTCCTTAAACCTGGAGAGCATCAGGATATCATGCCTGAAGTATAAGATGGCCGCGAGCATCGTCCCCATATGCAGCCATAGGACCAACCCTGCTAATTCAGTCGCCGGGATGCCGAAGAACTGGGAGACTATATAAGTCTGCCCCTGCGAGCTGATTGGAAGCCATTCGGTTACCCCCTGAAGGATACCCAGTATCAGATATTCAAGCATCGTTGATACGTATTCGCTATATTAGTCCCTGTTATGTCTTGTTCCTTAACCCTTGAGTTCCTTAAGCGCAGCCTTGCGCATCACGTCCCGCGGGGCGTCGACGCCGAGCCATATCTTGAGCGCTTCCGCCCCTTGTCCCACGAGCATCTCGAGCCCATCTATAGTCGGGCAGCCATGTTTCCTCGCGATCCTGAGCAGTTTTGTCTCAAGGGGGTTATAGACGATATCCATGACGGTTATGTCGGGCCCGAGGAAATCCTCATGTATCGGTATCGCCTCCGTCTTCGGATGCATGCCGACGGAGGTCGCATTGATTATCGCGTCCAGCGGCTTAGTCGCTGACTCATCGCTGTCCCAGCCTTCGGCCCCGGGTATCTTCATGATCTCTTCCATCAATTCAACCGCCTTTGACTCTGTCCGGTTCCATATCGCTATCTCACAGCCCTCGAGCGCACAGCCGAATGCTATAGCGCGCGCAGCGCCTCCGGCGCCGAGGATGAGGATTTTTTTACCCTTGAGCTTCCCGAGCTTTGCCTTCAGCGGCTCGATAGCGCCGGCCATATCCGTATTGTAGCCCTTGGCTTTGCCGCCTTTGAAGTCGACGCAGTTGACAGCGCCTATCATCTCCGCGGATCTGTCGAGCTTGTCGAGTAGCGGCACAACTGCCAGTTTGTGGGGTATGGTGACACTCAGGCCAATATACTCTTCCTTTAGCTTCTCCAGGGCCTTCTCATCCAGCTTGCCTTTTGGGACCCTGACCTTCCCGAAGCTGCAGTCCAATTTGAGCTTCTTGAACACAGCATTGTGCATCGCCGGCGACATGCTGTGCTCAACAGGGTCGCCTATCACCGCGAATCTTTTCATTTTTTCCTCAGATCCTTTCGCCATACATTATCGCCAACAGGATTAAAACCCTTCTTTTTCAGGAGGCCCTGCATCGGCGGTTTTGTTGTGTGTGCCGCTACTTCCTCTAGGCCCTTTTCTCTGAACCGGTCGAGAAGGAGATCCATGACGACACCGCCCAGGCCTTTTCGTGCCTCCCCTTCCGGCACGATCCTGTTGCCATGCGGATAGAAATCCATGAGGTGTGCTATCTTATTGGTCTGGAATTCGCCAGCGCTTTTGCCTATGCGGGGCGCGTTCTTAAGGCTTTCGCGGTCTCTTATGGCATATGTGAACCATACATTCCTTCCGTCAGACATTACCGCCTTGACATATCTGACCCTCAGTCCAGGTATCTGTTTATCCTCGGCTTCTAACCTGATGTCAGCCTTAGTCCACCTACCTTCTGTCTTGGCCATCTTATCTCACTAGCATCCCCTTCCCTGCCGGGATCCACTTTTGGATCTCGCCCAGGTCCAGCTTCTTTATTGCCTGTCCATCCTCCTTGTTCGTCTTCCTTAAGACGGCGGCCTTTATCTCGCGCGCCAAATCGCCGCTCTTCTTGTTTCCTACTCCGACTTTCTGGACATACTTGGCGTTCGCTTCTACGGCCGCTACCGGCCCGCCGATGACTTCGACTTCGCCGCGGTCTACATCGACATTAAAACCGATCGCAACCTCCAAGACCGCCCCCTTGAACCACTCACGCTCGCCGCGTATCATGAATGCGCCCTTGCTCAGATACTCGCCGCTCTGCGCCTTCTTCGAGACCTGGTCGGGCTTTATCGCATACATGTCAGCCGCGCCCCAGCCGGCCTTCCAGGCGCTTGAGTAAGCCGCCCCGGCCTGTGCCGTCTGCTCTCTCGTCTCCTTGGGGATTTTCTTCCCCTCTGGGTTCTTGATTATGAAGAACGGCGCCCCGTGGACGCTCGAGTGGAAGACCAGGTCCTTCGGCTCAAGGTGTTTCTTGATAAGGATCTCGTTGGTCGTCGCATCCTTTCCCCCCACCACCAGGAAACCATCGCTGCTGATGAACCAGCGGAACTTGTCGTACCAAGCATGCCTCCCCTTTTTCTTCTCCGCGAACTTCGAGACTATCCGCTCTTCCGTCCTCTCCTTCTTCGCTTCAGTCCCGGCCAACTTCGCTTTGCTCTCCCGCAAGGCGGCCGTCGCTCCAGCGAGGCGGCTCTTTGCCTTCTTGGACTTTTCGTAGTAGACGTTAGCGTTTTCCGGCACGCTCTTGTCCATAGAGAGCCAGACGTCCTTGAACTTAAACCTCTTCTCTTTCTCCTTGAAGTCGCTCACCCCAGCTTCGCGCAGGGCCTTGATCCAATGTTTCTTCCCGTCTTTTGTGGATGCGAGCAGTGATTCGATAGCCTGGAACTCCTTATAGATGAGATCGCCTGCCGCCTTGTTCTCTTCTATCTCCGACTCGAGCTTCTTCAGGCTATCCTTCTGCTTCTTGATTATCGCCCGGAGCCGTTCCGATTCTTTGGATGCGACCGCGCCCCTCTTCGTCTCCTCGATCTTCAGGCCTGTGAAGTATTTGTCTAATGCTTCGTTGAAGCTAGGGTACTGTTCAGTCTTGGCTCTGGCGTAGGTCTTGAATCCGAATGGCGTCGCGTCGACTTTCTTATCGCCATCGAAGACGATCTTCGCATCGATGGGGTGTTTAAGGAGCTTTGATACAATACTGTAACTCTTTGCCGCGTCAGATTCGCTGGTCGACTCCTTCTCCACTCCCCCGCGCGCACAGACTTCTTCGGCGAAGGTCCCGCCGAGTCCGAGATCCCCCGCGAGGAAGCGGACGATATCCCTGCCACCCTCTACACCGCCCTTAAATCTTTGGATGAACTCGGCCTTGCCGAGCTTTGGCACATCGACTGTCGGTGGCGGGTAGAGATAAGTCTCCCCTAGTTTGAGCTTCCGTGCTTTCCACTCTTGTCTCTCGAGCAATGCGATGATCTTGCCGGATTCATCGACGAGGATGAGATTCCCCTTGCTGAACAGCTCGATGATGAGCCGCTTTCCCTTGATCCCGAACTCGACTATGCGCTCGAAGCCGTGTTGCCCGACCGATTCGACTATCCCACCACTGAGTTCCTTCCTTAAACGCATCGCCAACCCACTGGGCTTCTTGGGCGTCTCGTATTTGAAACTCGTGAGCGCTATGAAATGCGGCGCGACTATCAGCTCCTTTGCTCCTCCCTTCCCCCTGAAGTCGAGCTTGAACTCACGCCGTCCTATCTGGTAGGCCTTGTCGAACCTAGTCCTCTCCAGGCCCTTGAGTTCCCTGCTGAGAAAAAGCAAATCTACGCTGCTAAGCTGAGTCTTCATAATATATTTATCGGGCGCGGGTTAATAAGTCAATAAGCCTACTGGATGTAACTCTATTGGATGGCGCTGGTTGCATACGCTTAGCATATCCTATTCTGCAGCCATGCCCAAACTCTCCTCCATCTCGCGGCAGCGGTTCCTTATAGTCACCTGGGTTACCCCGGAGACCCGGGCTATCTCCTTCTGCCTTGGGACCTCGTCTTCCATGCCGCACGCGAGGCACAATGTCGCCGCAGCGACGCCGGCGGGCCCCTTGCCGCTTATACAGCCACTCCCCCTCACACTCTTGAGTATCCCAGCAGCCTTGTTTATCGTTTTCTTGGGGAGTTCCAGCTCCTCCGCGAATTTCTTGACATATTCGTCAGGGGTCGTAGCCGGGATGTTTATCCCCATCTTCTTTATGAGGTACCTGTAGACCTTGTTGATGGAGCGGTAATCTATCTTGAGGGAATCGCATATCTTGTGTAGCGTGAGCGGGATCCCGTCTTGGCGGCAGACGACATATATCAGGGCGGTTATGACCTTTTCCTTTTGCTTATATTTGGTGAGTCCGCGGGATTTGGCATATTCATAGAGCTCGTGGACCTCGATCATGATCTTGTCGTCGATGCTCAGGACGCGCGCCTGCCTGAATATCTCGTCATCGACTGAGAACATCAGGGGTTCATCGACTTCCTCGAAGTCGCCGGCGGATATCTCTATCTCGTAATTTTTCTCTAGGTCCATTCCGATAATATTCACTTATTGGACGAACAACTTCTTGCCAATCAGGTCTTTGTCCCTGCTCGAGACAACACCCGTCGGACTCTTTACAGGCCCGATAACGTCCAACAGATCTCCAACCTTGTTTCCCCCCTGGTCGAACACTGCACGCTTGTCCGTTAATCTCTGGAGTCTGACCAATAGCTTGTCACCGCTTGTTTTCCATCCAACCCCGATCTCGTCCATGGTCTTCATCAGAAGGTGACAAAACTATACTATGTTTTCTGGACGTCCAATAAAAACCTATGGGGTCTTATTGGCTTTTCCATCCAACCCCGCGATTATGATCCATCCAGAGCTGGATGTAATCGCCCCTAGCTACGTAAATTGGATACGTCGGCTTTCCTCCGCAATGCCCTTATCATCCTTGGGATGTCCAGGTCCATGGGGCACTCCCTGCTACAGCGTCCGCAGAGGAGGCAGTAGAACAATCCGCGGTCTGTTGCCCTCTTGATGCCTTCTTTATAGCCAGTGAGCACTACACCGATGCCGCTCATCTCGGGAGAGCCGTATAGGTTGCCTAGGGCCCGGTAGGCAGGGCACTCCAGCGAGCATGAGTAGCAATGTATGCATTTGAGCGCCTCACTATATTCGCTGCTGCTTAGGGCCAGCCTCCCATTGTCGAGGAGTATGATATGGTATGCGACTCCCGGCCCCCTCTCGAGCTTATCCGGCTGCAACATCCCGCCGCTGGCCATCGCCAGTACTTCGGCGACATCAGATGCATCATTTGCCTCCTTGACCAGGCGGTCGATGCCCAGGATTATAAAGACATCTTTCGCATCGCTCTTTTCGATAAGTCCTCGCTCAGCCCCGCCGACCATTACGGTCCCATCGGCTGATACGACCAGGCCGGAGACGATGACGTTCTTTGCCTTCTGTATCCCTTCTTCTATCTTGTCCTCCGCCTTCTTGATTTCGTCCTCCTCGGCGACTGGAATCGGGAACAGGGGATGCAACGGAGCTATCCCCTTCATCTCGCAGAGCATATGTCCGACTGATGCGATTGTCACCTTGTTACTGAGTGCGAAACCCGGCATTATCGCGGCTTCAGTAGTCTCGGGGGATGGCATCAGTGCGATACTCCCTTTGCCGATGGACTCGCGCACATATTCTATTCCTTCCTTGCTGTTCCTAGCGGTAAAGACCTTCCAGCCATCCGCCTTCAGCTTCTTGACAGCTTCCTGGGTCAGATCGCTCAGGTTGGCGATAGTATAGTCCTCTGTCCTCTTGGCCCTAACTATCAACTCATGCTTCTCCCTTAGGAGTATCTTCCGCTCGGCCTCCAATTCGCCCCATTCCCCCCGCAGCATCGCAAGCCTCTCCTGCAGGCTCTTGTCAGAAGCGTATTTCCTGGCCCTGAAAGCGGACGGGCGCATATCCACGACCATCGATTATATGGCGGTTCAAAGGATTAAAAGAGTCCATTCTTTTTAACCCCCTACTGCTAAATCTACTCGAATCAAGCTAATTCTATCTAAGTTGTTGAAACCGATGAAACGAATCAGGCAGCCGATAATCTCTGTTCTCGGCCACGTGGACCACGGGAAGACTTCGATATTGGACCGCGTTAGGGAGAGCACTGTCGCATCGCGGGAAGCGGGCGGCATCACGCAGCACATCGGCGCGACTGAGGTGCCCATCGATGTGGTCAAGAACCTCTGCGGCCCGCTTCTCCAGAAGTTCAAGACAGGGATAACTATCCCTGGACTCCTCTTCATCGATACCCCGGGCCATGCCGCTTTCACGAACCTGAGAAAGCGCGGCGGCAGCATCGCCGACCTGGCAGTACTCGTCGTCGACGTCCGTGAGGGCTTCATGCCACAGACCATCGAGGCACTGGACATCCTCAAGACATACAAGACCCCGTTCATCATCGCCGCGAACAAGATAGATCTCCTGAGCGGCTGGACAAGCCAGGGGATGTCATGCTTCCTCGACTCCTTTAAGAACCAGCGCGACTTCGTCAGGGGGGAGCTGGACACGAAGATATATGAGCTCATCGGCCGGCTGAGTGAGTTCGGCATGGAGTCGGAGCGTTTTGACCGCGTGGGGGATTTCACCAAGCAGATCGCTATCATCCCGACTTCGGGCAAGACTGGGGAAGGCATCCCCGACCTGCTCATGATGATATCGGGCATGTCCCAGAGATTCCTTGAGAAGAACCTAAATATCGAGGTCACCGGTGCTGGGAAAGGAAGCATCCTCGAGGTCAAGGAGGAGCGCGGCCTCGGGACGACCCTCGACGTCATCTTATACAGCGGCTCGATAAAACGTGGCGATACTGTGATATTGAGCGGTTTGAACGGACCCATCGAGACCAAGGTCAAGGCGCTCCTTAAACCGAAACCGCTCGACGAGATGCGTGACCCGCGGGACAGGTTCGACAACGTCGAGGAGGTAAGCGCCGCATCAGGTGTGAAGCTCGTCGGCCCCGGCATCGACGAAGCCCTGCCTGGCGGGCAGGTCCTGACTGCCGAGACCCCTGAAGCAGTGGAAGGTTTAAGGAACGAGATATCAGAGTCGCTGGAATCAGTAAGATTTGACAAGGAGAATGACGGCCTGATAATCAGGGCAGATACACTCGGTAGCCTGGAAGCTATCTTGGGAATGTTCGCCGACATGGGGGTCCCAGTGAGGAAGGCTGATATCGGTGCCGTTAGCAAGCAGGACCTCATCGAATGCGAGAGCATCAAGCGACAAAAGCCGGAGCTGGCAGCGGTCGTGGCGTTCAATGCCCAGGTCCCTGAAGACATCGCCCAGCTGGCGGCAGACAAGCGCCTGAAGATACTCTCGAACAAGGTAATCTACAAGATAATGGAGGAGTTCGAGGAATGGCAGAAGGACGTCAAAGTCGAGCAGCAGTTATCGATATTCGATACTATCCCCTTCCCATCAAAGCTCCTCTATATGGATGGCTGCACCTTCCGCCGGTCCGATCCTGCTGTTGTGGGTGTCGAGGTCCTCAGCGGCAAGATACGCAAGGGCTATCGCTTGATGAAAGAGGACGGCACACGCGTCGGCCACCTCGTATCGCTCCAGGACAAGGGCGAAGATTTGGAAGAAGCGCACAAGGGCCAGCAGCTTGCAGTCGGTATCGAAGGCCATCTCGCAGGGCGGAATATCAAGGAGGGCGACGTCCTATACCCCTTCATCACGCAGCACGAGTACGAAGAGCTGTTCAAGAAGGGGCGGAAGTTCATGACCCCCGAAGACGAGGAACTCCTGCGCGAGATAATGAAGTTGACGCGCGGAAAATAACCCTTTAGCCCCTTTATGGGTTTTTGTATCCTTAGGTTCAAAATAGTCGCTTATTCTCCATAGCATATTAAATAATTCAAGAATGGAATGCAAGATAGTGGTTGGGACCAAAGAAGGCAAGACCTACAATATCGAGGCGAAGGACGAGCAGGCTAGGCTCTTCCTCGGCCGCAAGGTCGGAGACACAGTCAATGCTACTCCGCTGGGACTCAAGGGCTATGAGGTCAAGATAACCGGCGGCTCGGACAAGAGCGGCTTCCCGATACGCAGGGACGTCCAGACCTCTGGCAGGGGCAGTGCGTTGCTCTCCTCGAAGACGATCGGATACCGCCAGAAGGGCGCCGGCATCAGGAAGCGGAAGACAGTCGTCGGCAGCACCATAAGCGAGAACATCGCCCAAGTGAACGCCCTTGTAGTAAAGGCCGGGAAGGACCCAATAGAAAAATTGCTAGCTGTGGGCGGCGAAGCTCCTGCGGAAGGCGAGGCTGGGGCGAAGGCAGAAGAGGCAGCCCCTGAAGCAAAGCCGGCTGAAGAAGCCAAAGAAGAAGCAAAGCCGGTTGAGAAGCCGGCAGAAGCAGCTCCCGAGACACCAGCCGAAGAAGCCAAAGAAGCAGGAGCGGCCTCTGAAGCAGTAGAAGAGAAGCCTGCAGAATAAGCTCATAGACTCATCCTAAATTGGTTCAGTCTGAGGTGAATATTGGCCTGGTCGGTCATGTGGACCACGGGAAGACTACGCTCACGAAGGCGCTTTCCGGCGTCTGGACAGACAAGCACAGCGAAGAGATAAAGCGCGGCATCTCGATAAGATTGGGCTATGCGGACATCGACGTCTACAAATGCAAGAAATGCGCAGATACCTACTCCCCAGAGCCGAAGTGCCCAAAGTGTGGTGGAGCGGCTGAGTTCATTAGAAAGATATCATTCGTTGATGCGCCCGGCCACGAGACCCTTTTGGCTACGATGCTCTCCGGCGCTGCGCTCATGGACGGTGTCCTCATGGTCATCGCCGCGGACGAAGAATGCCCCCAGCCACAGACCCTCGAGCACCTTCTCGCCCTTAAGTTGCTGGGGTTGAAGTCCCTGGTCGTAGTCCAGAACAAGGTGGACATCGTGCCCAAGGAACGGGCACTCGCCAACAAGCAACAGATAGAGAAACTCTTATCCGAATTCGACATCAAGGCCCCGATAATCCCTGTAGCGGCCAATTATAACATCAACACAGACGCGGTCCTCGCAGCTATCGAGGAGTTCATCCCTACTCCGAAGCGTGACACGACGAAGCCGCCGCGCATGTACGTCGCCCGTTCGTTCGATATCAACAAACCGGGCACCAAGACCAAAGACCTCAAGGGCGGAGTCCTCGGGGGCAGCTTGATACAGGGCCTGCTCAAGGTAGGAGATGAGATAGAGATACGCCCCGGACTCAAGAAAGTCAAGCATAACCAGGAGGAATGGGAACCCATCAAGAGTAAGATAACAGGCCTCAACAGCGGAGTCGAGTCCTTTGATGAGGCATCGCCTGGCGGCCTTATCGCTGTCCAGACGGAACTGGATCCCAGCCTCACCAAATCCGATGCCCTGACCGGCAACGTATTGGGCAAGCCGGGCACGCTGCCGCCGATAGTGAAGGAATTGGAGTGTGCCATAGAAGTTCTCGAGAGGAAGGTGCTTGATGCTCAAGAGACCATCAAGGCCGCGGATATGCTCATGTTGACCATGGGGACCACCAACACAGTCGGCGTGGTCAAGAAACAGAAGGGCGATTCCTATTCACTAGACCTCAAGCTGCCCATAGTCGCCGAGCCCGGCGATCGCTTCGCTATAAGCAAACGCGTCGACATGAAGTGGCGCCTTGTAGGGTTTGGCACAGTAGTCTAAAAGGACATCAACAGTATCCTAAATGACATAGATATTCCCACCCCCTAATCGTCTCTTGGATCTCTTGGTGGTCGGGCCTCAAATCCATCTCTCCAAGCTTTCAGCCTTCGACATGCTATTCCTGATCCCGTCTACCAGTGCGCAATATTGCTTCGGGTCGAGGGGTTTTCGGTAGACATCGATCAAGCCTATCCTCGACATCTTCCTTATGAAAAGCTGCCAGCGGCCCTTGGGTATCTTGGGTATATCGAAGAGCATCCCCAACTCGAATATCTCTGTGCCGAAATGATTGAATATCTCCTGGAGCATCTCCCGTTCCTTATCCACCAGTTCGCCGAGCTCTCTTTCTATCCCGTAAGACCTGCCCTTTTTGAACAATAAGTAGGTATCTGCGATAGAACCAAAGTACGGCTCCAGGTAGGAGCGCAGCGCCGGCACCGAGACGTTGAAACGGCGGGCCACCTTCTCGATGGTGGTGTACTCCTTGATCTTTATCTTGTGGAGGTAGTACGCTAGCGCGGCGAGTATCTTGGCCGTCGACAGGTTGGAGATAGTCCGACTCAGCTCGTCTATCCGCCCATAGATGCTCCCCAGTTCCTCGCGCTCCAAGTCCCCGAGTTTTTTCTCGGCGATGGTCTTGGCTCGCTCCACATAGTCGATGCCGTCTTTCCTCAGCCCGACATAATCCCGAAGTGTCGAGCTGGATATCCCGAAATGGTCTGCTATGTCTGCGAGGGACACATCACGGCCCTCCTTGTAATAATAGGTGTATACCGCAGCCGCGGCCAAAGCTATGGCGTTTATGTTGCTCTTCTTCTTTGAGAACTCGGTATGCAGGAACTCACAGTTTGCCAGGACTCCCGGCAGGTCGGCGCCGTAGACATGTTCTTTCGCAAGGTTCTTGGACGCCTCCAATACGCTTGATTCTATGGGGAATACCTTGATATACTCGCGAAGCGTCGCAGCCGAGATGCGGAACCTGGATGCCATCCCCTCAAGAGTCATGACTTCACCCTTCTTGCTCTTGTGGATGTAAGACGCGGCAGCAGCCAATGCTCGCGGGTGCAGGTACCCCTTCTTGCGGGATAAGTCGTGCACTAGATCTTCGCAGATTATGCTTATCCGCTCGAGCTCTTCGCCGTCATACTCTTCCCTAAGGTATCGTATGGCTCCCTTGAGTGCAAAACTCCCCCCCATTTTGGGTTATTAAAGGGGTAAAATATAAAAAGTCTTAGAAAAAACGGGCTTTTAGTGTTCTGTAAAACATACTTTCTAGAACATCATTATTACTGGTTCCACCTAAAATGGCTAACCTTTTTATATATTGTATCATGATATTATCACGACTAAAAAATCAAAGTCGTGACGATTAGAGGAATGGATTCGATGAAATCAAAGACTTCACATGATAATAAGCAGTTACTCCCACAAAAATACACTGTCAAGTTAGGGGATGAGATAAAGGCGTTCGCTCAAGACGTTGACAAGTTCGAGAACGCCATCAAGAATCCAGTCATGCTCGGTAGCCTCCAGTTCGCCTTGCTGAAGGAGCGCGAGAGGTTTAATGAATTCCTAGCCGACCTTAACAAGACACTTAGTGCCCTGGACGACAGGCTTGCTGCACTGGAGGATTTTATCCAAGCTCAAAAAGCCCCCGTCCCCCAAGCTCCCCAGATATTGGGGCCGAAGGACCAGGAAGTATACGATTTCGTGTCAGAGAACGAGAAGGTATGTGCCGAGGACATCCAGGAGAAGTTTGGCTATAAAGGGAAGAACGCGGCTTCAGCAAGGCTCAGCAAGCTCTACACCGTGGGCAAGCTCGAGAAGATCCAGTCAGGCAGAAGAGTATACTATACGATAAAGTCATGAGTCCAAGGGGCGTTCACGTTTAAGGGGATTCAACTCCCAAGCTCAACCAACCGTTGGCTTCCAAGCCAGACCCGTGCCGGCCGGCCTCACAGGAGGCTGCGCCGACAATGCCCTTCGGGGCCCATACGAGCTGTATGGAACAGGCGGCACCATGCCGCTTAACACTTACCACCCCCAAGCAGGTAAAAACCTGATCGGCCCGCGCCCGACCCGAAAGAAAGGCCGGGCCCCCTTTTTCTCTTAACCTTTTCGCACTATGCTGGAGGATACTAGAGCGTCGTGCCAAAACGTTAACGAAAAGAAGTATGCACTATCGTCGACAGCGCCGACTGGATTATTTCCTGCCCTTGCGGCCCCTGGAGACTTTAGGTGTTTTCTTTACTTCAGGCTTCTTCTTAGGCTCGGGAGCGGGCTGTCCCTCCCCTTCTTCCTCGCTAAGCGCAGAAGCTATCTTGCGCTTGTAGAAATCGACCCTCTGTTTTTTCGCCGCTTCCGGGCTCGGCCCCTTCCTGGAACCCCTCCTCTTCGCCCTTCCAGGCATCAGCTTCAGCTGGTGCGTCCCGCCGCGCACTATCACGATCTTACCAGCCCCCATTAATCTTTCATAATCTTCGCTCTTGAGGTTTCTGGACAGCACTCGCCCATGTTCACTGGATACGAACGTCAGCAAAGATCCCTCAATCAGCTCGGCGAGATGCGCGGTATTCGCCGCCCTCTTCCCCGGGACTCTGAAATTTATCTCAAGCGGTTCGATGCCGCGAGTAATGACCCTTATATTGTTGCGCTTGAGCTCATCAGCGAGATGATCCTCAAGGAACCTCTTTCTAGCTTTGCTCTCGCTTACCCCGTGGTGGCACAGCGAGAGTATCATCCTTTTTGGTGTCTTAGCCTTTACCATCCTTTTTCCATGCCCCTATGATGTCGATGTCCATGCCTCCCGGTTTAGTGTCCCGCTCCTTTATCTTCACGTGCATCGGGAAGTTGATGGCGCTCCCAGTGATGACGGCTTCGCCGCGCCCGAGTGATGGCAGGTCGCGGACTATATCGTCAGTCACAGCTTCAGCCGACTTCCGGATATAATCCTGGTCCAGTGGGTTCACGATCTTCATTATAATTTGAGTGTTACATTGTGATAAAACATCCTGGTCCAGCCGCGATGGCCTCTGGGATATGAGGCACAGCCCCACCCCGAACTTCCTCCCCTCCCTGGCTATCCTCCTCAAGATACCCCTAGATACGATGGGCTTGTCGAAATCCCGTGGCACGAAGTTATGCGCCTCTTCGACCATCAGAAGGCAAGGTATATCCAGCGCCTCTTCGTCATATTCGTTGATATAATTCACCCTGGAATAGAATATCTTGCGCGCCACCGCCGCGACGACTATCTCCCTCACTGTCTCGCCCACCCCGGATAAATCGATGATGGTCACCTGGTCCGGTTTTACTATCGCCGCCAGGGGCGTCTCATTGTCTGAGATGACACCCGTCCTCTTCAGCCACCCCAGGCGCCGTATGAGCGCGTTTATCGTCCCTGGATGCGATTT
>Ga0180433_10000639_pt1 | contig 59304 bp, 106 predicted proteins | sample SS_ome_8_FD_132980 | JGI IMG/M metagenome (GOLD analysis project Ga0180433, IMG submission 132980) | Hypersaline lake sediment archaeal communities from the Salton Sea, California, USA - SS_1_D_1 metaG | ecosystem: Environmental > Aquatic > Non-marine Saline and Alkaline > Hypersaline >... | reverse complement strand
TTATATTAATATCAATTATGGGAAACGTAGTTCAATTAAAATCTGGTAAATGGGTTAGGAAAGGCTCGTCTGATGATGATAAAAGTAGAGCATCTGAAACTTCTAAAAGTAGTTCTTCAAGTAAAAAATCTCCAAGTAAAAAATCTTCAAATAGAGGTTCTTCAAATACTGTTCAGTTAGCATCTGGAAAATGGGTTGTCAAAGGATCTTCAGATGATGATAACAGTAGAATTACTGATATTTCTAATAAACCAATTAAAAGTAGTCCCAAGAAAGCATCTTTCTCATCTTTTGTAGAACAACCGCAATCTAGAGAATCATTTACAGATACTAATTATGTAACTACTCAAGAAGGCGTTAAAACAGAAAAAGAAACACGAGAACCATCATTTAATCAATTTGTTTCAAATGAACAAAGTAGCAGTGTTTCAAGAGCGTCATCTAGAGATTCTTCTAAAACAAGATCCGCTATTCCATTTGCATCATTTGCAGAAAAGAAGCAATCAAGACCTGATAATTTAGTACAGACAAAAAGAGATGTAGTTCAGCCTTTAAATGATAGAAATTTAAGCATTCCTGTAATGTATTCTAATAAAGAGCCTATTAGAAAGACATCATCGTTTGATGATCCTGCTAAAGCTTTTTTTAAAAATTATAATCCGCAAGATGCTACTGTTAGTATTAAACCTGGAGCTTCTGAGTATTCTGGTTCTTTTAAATTAGGAACAACTAAAACAAAGGATGAAACTCAATATAAAGAAAATAGAGCTAATGTTTTAAACACTTTAAAAAATTATAACCCGCAAGACGTTACAGTAAATATAGGGCCCGGACCATCTGGATTTAATGAATATGGAACAAGAACAAAAGAACAAGCTGAATATTTACTAGAACAAGAAGGTGATAAGATTGCTGCAGTTAAATCTAAAATCACTACTTATGTAGCAAATCCTCCGGAAAATATTTATGAAAGAATAGAAAAGGAAAATGAAATAATTAATATGTTACCTGAGACTGGTGTTCCTCAAGAATATACGCAATTACTTAATAGACCAACAATATCTGGTAAATCTGATATTTATGGTTTACAACCTTCTGTTATTAACTTTGAAAAAGAAAGACAAAACACAAGAGAATTACTAGGAAAAGAATCTGGTGTACCAATGGATAGATCATATGGGTACACAGATGTTTATGATTATGTTCCAGAAATTTCTGAAAATAAAAACAATTTGTTTAGTTTGAAAAGTGCTCCAGAAGATGATATAAATTTAAAACCGACATTTAAGGAAAAATATTTAAGAAGTAATGATTATACTCCAAAACTTACTACTACTGATGTAAAAGAAAAAACTATGGAAACTATTAGAATTGGTAAACCAAGAATTGAAAAGACAAATTTTGCTGAAGAAAATATTAATTTATTTTTAAACAAAGGCGATAATGTAGCCGATGCTAGTACTGTTTTATTTCCTAAAACAAAAGAAATTTCAGATAAGAGACAATCTGATTCAGTGTTTACTAGAGTTGGTGCTGCTAGTGAAGCTCTTTTTTTAGATAGAAGTGAAATGGATCAGGAACAAGCTATAACTTCAGATGCATTATCTAATGTAGAAAAAGCTTTTTATAATGAAAACTTAAAACAAATTACACCATTTATTAAAGAAGGCGCCCAATTAGACAAAGACATTGAAGTATTTACAAACAGAAGAGATGCTCTTTACAATGTTATTGATAAACCATTAGAAGATGTTAATTTATTAGATATAGAAATTAACGCATTAATTGATAAATATAAAGTTGATGAAAAAATTGAAGAAATTCCAAATCCAGATTATGTTCCAAATACTTTATTTTCAGGTAAGACTTCACAATTAAAAACAATTAGTGTTGCTACACCTTTAGTTTCTGAAGAAGGTTATGAAGTAATAAAAAAATTACAAGACAAGAAAGAAAAAATTATTAATGATACAAATTTACTTAGTAACTTAACTCTTTATAATAATAATGAACAAAAAATTAAAGTTCAAATAGATAAAGCTAATGATTTTAATACTCGATTAAAAGAAACACAAAATGATTATAATATTAAAAAATATAAATTAGATTTATTAAAAAGTAAGTTTGAGAGCGCTAGTATTAACTCTGATCCATTTGAAGCTTTTTATCGTAACATAGATGATTATCAAAAAGATACAGGGTATATTGGTTACAGTGGTAGTCAAATTGTAAAGACGTTAGGCAGTATAGGAAAATTAGGGGTCAATGCCGTAAGTGTTATTCCTAAAACTGCACAAACTCTTATTGGCGACATTAAAGATAATGGTATAATTAAAAATATTAAAAATCATGCGCCATTAGGTCCATCCTCTATATATGATTTAGGAAAAAGAACTTTTACTGGAGAAGATAAAGACGCTGCAAAATATAGTAGAAAAGAAGACATGATGGACTTCGATTATTTAAAAGGTGTAGGGGTATTGGCTTCTACAGGTTTTGCAATGATACCTGGGTCTGCAGTAGGTACTGCAGGTGTTTTAGGAAAGGTTAGTCGAGGGTTATATACGGGAATTGGAAAAGGATATGCTTATGGCGAAAGTGCAAGCCTTGCTGGAAGAACTGGAATTAGAGCAGTTACAAGTGGTGTACAACTTTTTACTGACGCGCCTAATACTGTTAAAAGTTTTGGTTTTAAAAACCCCGGTAAATTTGAAGAGTATAACAAACTTGGACAAAATGCTTTAATGGCATCACTTGATGGTACACCTCTTGGTGGAACTAGAAAATTTATAGGATCATATGTTCCGGTTCTTGGAACTTTAGCCGTAAGTGGTAGCGAAGAATTTAAAGCAGTTATAATAAACAAAGCAATATCTGATGGATATTCACAAGAAGAAGCAGAATCAATAGCTAATCAAATTTATGCAGAACGGCAAGCTACTGGATTTGTTACAGAACCTCTTGCAATTTTAGGTGCAAATATTATACCCGAATATATGGGTAGAAAAGCATTTGCAAAAATAGGGTCAATATCACAACCGTTTAGACAATCTGCTCTTGCTACATTTGAACCTGGTGTTGTTGAAGGGGCAAGTGCTTATACCATACAAAGGCGTGGTAACTATGAAGATGTTACAGCAGAAGGTTTAGCTGGCTCTGGTTTTGCCGGTGGTGTTATGGCAGGCACTATAAGTGGTCTTATTAACAAAGGTGAAAGTGGTACTATGACATTTAGAAAATTAAAAGATTTAACTGCTAAATCTTCAGCAGTTGCTAAAAGTCGTAGAGTTGGAAAAGGAATAGAAATTGGTGGGTTTATTGCAGATTTAACAGAGAAACCAGCAGATTGGTTGACAGGTAAAATGTTTAAATCTGTGAGAGATATAAATGTTCCATTCTCAACAGGACCATTTGCAAAAAAAGCTAGTACAAGGATACGAAACCCAGGAAGCACAACTTATAATTTAATGAGTCAGGGTTCTACAGCACAACCTGCGTCTACTTCACAATTACAATCAGTATCATATGTTGAAGTTCCAACTGTTGATGAATTAAGAAACACTACATTAAATAATTTAAACACTAATGTAAAAACAAGAGCTGTGTCAGATATTAGCGTTTATCCATTTTCACAAACACAAGTTAATCCAGTGTCACAAATACAAGTTAATCCAGTGTCACTAGTATCTTCCAAAAGTCAAATTGATCCGATTACAAATAATATTGTCGACATTAATAGTAATATTAAAAGCGAAGCTATCGTAGAACCTATAGAAATTGTTAACACTAATACCAACGTACAAAGTAATGTTGGAACCTTTAGTAATTTTGTTCCTGGAATGATGCCGATGTTAGGACGGTCAGGATATGGTGGCGGTTTTAGTGGTGGTGTTGGAGTTTCAAGTTGGGTAACTAAAAATAAAATTAAAGATTACGCAAAACAATTCTTTAATAAAGTTGGCGGCAATCCTGCAAGACCAAGAGTTCAAAATATTCCAAATAATGTTCAATATAATAATGTACAACAACAAATGTCCCAACAACAAATTGTGCAACAACCAATGCGAGATAATTTTGCAAGGAATAAAAGAGTTGACATAGGATACCATAATGCTTGTAATTCGGTTGATCGTATGTTTGGAAAGAATATTGCAAGCGGCAAACATTTCACTAAAACTTATGGTAAACAAATTAAAAATAATAAAGATAGTAATCCAATGAAAAATATAAAAAGGATGTTTAAATAAATGGTAAAAAAGAAACGTATAGGTTCTAATATGTATAATAGTAAAGCTGGTTTTTCTGTTGGTTTTACTTGGGTATATGGATTGGTTACGTTATTCGGGCTAGGTATTTTATATATAACATTTACTCAAGTGTTTGAAGTACATTTAGTGCCAACGATTAAAGCTATGAGTAACAGCAGTGCTGCTGGTTCACATGTAACTGAAGCAACAAGCATTTTAATAAATAATAATATTGATAAATATATGAACTATTTTCATTTAATGCCTTACGTATTATTTTTCCTAGTAATAGTTTATATGATAATTGCATCCATACAGAAAGAACGTGGATCGGAGACCTTTTAATATGAATAATATGTTTGGTAGTAAAATAATGGGTGGCAAATCATTTAGTGAAATTGAAGAAACTTCACAAATGGATGAACTGCGTGAAAATGAACAAAGAACAATCAAAGAAAGATTGTTCGGTAATAAAAATATAATGGATAACATGACTGGTGTTAATTTTAATGAGCGTATCATGGGTGGTGAAAACTATAGTAAGTTTATGTCAGGTAAAATGAATAGTTTAGACTCAGCAAGTCAATACTCTGAACGTGTATCATTATTAACAAAACAAGGTGATAATAATATATTTAACAGTATTAATAATCCAAAAAGCGATGGTGGTTTCAAAATGAATTTTGATAATAATATGATGTCAGGAACAAATAAAGTAAATGAATACTTTGGAAATAACAAAGTTAAAAATAAATTATTTAGCGACGGTGCTAATAATGTAATGCTTGGCGGTAGTGCTAATAATAAAATGTTTGGTAATGTTAAAAATATTTCTGGATTATTTAAAAGTCCATTTAAAGGTGGTAACAACCCAAATGTTGGTTCTAAAAAAGTTAACGAATACTTAGGTAGTAATAAAGTTAAAAGTAAATTATTTAGTGATGGTGCTAATAATGTAATGTTTGGTAAAGGTGCTAATAAAAAGTTATTTGGTAACGCTAAAAACGTTACAGACTTGTTTCAAAGTCCATTCAAAAAAGATAATAATAATGTAAGGAAAACTGTTTCAGATGTTTTAGGTTTCGGTCATTCAAAAAAGATTCCAGGAATTCATGGAAACATTGCAAATAAATTATTTGCGCCAGGTGCTATTAATAAATTTTTTGGCAGCGTTGGAAATAAAAATGTTATATCAGATTTACATTCAAAAAATAAAATTATTAATATTAATGCATTGACCGGAATGTCTAGTACAATGACAGGTATTGGAATTCCTAGAATTGGAAATAGTAGGAGGGTTAGCATTATACGAGATTTTAAATCTAAAAATAAAGACTTGGCATTTACTGATGTTGACGATACAGTTGATTCGCGAAAAGTTTCCAGCATGCAATATTTAGGATTACCTATGATGAAAGGAGTAGTTGCTGCTGATATGAGTACTGCACACGAATTTAAACCTATAGATGATGTTATAAACGGCAATAATACGACAGAACCCTCAATCCAAAAACAAACAAATCAAACAAAATTAAATAATTTTATTAGTAGTGATAAAACTGGATCAATGGAAGTACCTACAGGAGTAACTATTCCAGGACTTAGTGCTCCGACATATTCCAATAATATGTCTATGAAACAACCTAAAAATTTAGAAAGCGCAGAAGGTTCAAGACTTTTAATGGAAAGAAATGATATATTAAAACAAATTGCGGAGTATAAAGATTTATTTAGTAAAGAAAAGAATATTGGTGGTCGAGAACAATATAGAAGACTTATTGCAGATTTAAATAAACGACTTATTGAAATTGATAAAAATATTCAAGACATTAAAAAATATGAACGTGAAACTCTTAATAAATCTGGCACTGAAAAAGAAAAAACCGAAAGAGAATGGTTAAAGTATGATTTTGAAACTGAAAAACTTGGAGCACAGACCGATTTATTAAAAGATGAATTTGGACTAAAAACTAAAGAAGCGGCATTTGGTAGAGCTAGAAAATTAGAGCAATCTATACTAGGAGAGGAATTAGCTAAAGGCGAACAAGCTCTTTCAAAAGAAAGATTAACATTACAAAAACAATCTTTAGCAGATAAATATGCGCTTGAAACTCAAAGGTTAAAAGATGCAAAACAAGCTGGAGATGTTGCATTTATGCAATCCAAATTGCAAGCTGGTCAAAGTTTAATGGGTGGATTACTTGGAGGGAAAGGGCAAACAGATTTAAGCAAAGTACTTGGCGCTAATGCAAACGATGGACAAATTGCTAGACTTGTTGCAACAAGAGATCCATTTGAACCACCGGTCAGTTATGAACAGAAAGTGTTTAGCACAATGGGTACTGCAAGTTCTCAACAACCTAGAGTGAATTTTGAACAGAAAGTATTTGAAAGTATTGGTAGTAGTAGAAAGAATATGCAACCACAAATGCAACAACAAAATGTTCAAATGGAAGAACAAATACAACCGCAACAAATACAAGTTAGACCACAAATTCGTCAAGAGGTTAGACAACAAATGCAACCACAAGTACAATTTCAACCTCAAGACTCTCAATATCAACCACAACAACAACTTCCAAGGGAACGTGTAGCTAGACCAGACATTGATTGGGATAGAGTAAGTCCAGAACAAGCTGCACAAGTTGATCCAGAGTATGCTAAATATTTAGCTGAATCTGACAGTAGATATAGACGTGGTCCATACAAAAAACGTTAATTTTTTATTTTTTACTTTTAATTCTTAGGAAAATTAAATATATATATAAATGAGTAGTGTTATGTAATTTATAGATGGTGTTTTTAATTCAGAGGTTAATTAAATAATGAAACATAATAATATATTAATATTAATAATATTATTATTAAGTGTTGTTTCTTCTACTGTGTTTGCTGATGAAATTAATTATCTTAATTTAGAAGCATACTACAGTGGAGACGGAACAGACTATTGGAATGATGTCGCAACAACTAATCACAATGCTACAGTTTTAAATGGCGTAACCTTTAATATTTCTGGTGGAAAATTTGGGGATTCTGCAAATTTTGATGGGGATACCGATTATATTTATATCCCTCACGACAATTCTTTAAGCTTTCAAGATAAAGACTATTCAATTTCTGTATGGGTTAGAGCAGAATCATATGGTGCTACAAAATATGTTTACAGTTCAAGAAATGCTGCAACATCAGATTGGTTTTATATACAATTTTTATCAACAAATAAATATAGATTTGTTGCTGATGATGGGTCAAATCCTTTAACAGACCTTTCAAGTGCGGCAACATATGCGGACAATCAATGGCACTTAATTACTGTAACAAGAGATACATCCGAAAATAGATGGACGCTTTATGTGGATGATGCAACAGGAGTTACAACAACTGGTGGTGCAGATTCTAGCGTTGATATTACAGAAGGGTTTTATATTGGTTCAGACTGGAATCCAAACTCTGGATGGTGGCATGGACAAATAGATGAAATGGGATTTTGGAACGTTACTCTTAATAGTGCACAAGTTTCAGAATTATATTCTGCTTCAAAAAACCCACTACCAATAGGAAATTATGCACCAACATTATCATCTTATAATATTAGTAATCAAACACCGCAAGCAATAGATTATTTAGACTGTAGTTTTATACCTCAAGACGCAGATAATGACTCGGTTAATGTTTCAATTACATGGTATAAAAATGATGTAAATATTGGTACATATGATTATACTTTTATTGATGATACCTTGAATGTAGAATCAACGACCGGTGCCGCAACTGGAAGAGTGACCGAAACATTAGTTAAAGATGATGTTTGGATTTGTTCGTTTACAATTACAGATGGAACTGAAACTGCGAGCTATAATACTTCAAGTGTTACTGTATTGAACACTGATCCTGTCATATCTGAAGCTTCAATAAGTCCTTTAACACCATTAAGTTCTGAAAATTTAACTGGAGTTTGTACGTCATCTGATGTCGATAATGATTTATTAATTCAAAATTACACGTGGTACATTGACAATACTCCAACACAAATAATGTGGAATAACAATAATACATTGAATTTAGGATTTCCAGATTTTATTAATCATGCTTCACCGACAGTATTTTTTCAAAATGGAATATACAAAGCCATAATAGGTAATCTAGATGGAAATATGTTTGGTTATCAATGGAATGGGTCTACATGGATAAGTAATACTTCTATTGTTTCTGGATTAAGTTCTGTCAGTAGAAGCGCTGCACCGGAAGCGTTTTATGATGCCGATGGAGAATTATCATTAATTGTTGGGGCTTCTGCTGGAACTTTTATCGGTTACCAATGGACAGGATCAACATGGGTTAGTAATTCAACAAAAGTCGCTGGTATAGGCGATATTGGTATTGAATCAGTAGGAACAATATTTAATAATGGACAAACATTAATAACAGGAGAACGTGAGAATGGGGCATTAACAGGGTTTCAATGGAACGGCACGGGGTGGGCATTAAACTCATCAATAATTTCTGGAATACCTGCTAGTCTTGGAATATATTCGACTCCCACAGCAATTAAATTTAGAAATATAACTTATTTAATAGTTACAGTAGGTTCAAACATACTTAGCTACAAAAATAACGGATCTGCATGGTCTTCAGATTCTTTTATGCAAAATACCTTATCTGGATTTGATTACCAAAGTAGAATAACAATTTTTAATGACTCAAAAAAATTTCACGCTATTGTTGGAAAAGGAGATGGAACTATGATTTCTTTTTCAGAACAACATGACATACTACATGACTCATTAATAAGTACAGGAAATGAAATAATTTTACAATGTTCGGCTTCAGATGGAGACACTGTAAGTTATCTTAATAGTTCTGCAACAACAATACTAAATACTCCACTTATAATGACCGAAGCATCAGTATTACCATTATTTCCAATTAGTAATCAGCAATTAACTGGAAATTGTACTTCAACTGACTACGACAACGACATTATTCAATATACGTATACATGGTTTATTAACGATATCGATTCTGGCGCGCCTAATTTAACAACTTTAGCTGCAAGTTATATCTCTCCGTCTGATGAAGTAATTTTACAATGTACTGGAAGCGACGGTGCCAATATTTCAGTATTAAATAGCTCAATTATTAATGTTAGTAATGGACAAATAACGTATAATGACATCACTCATCAAGACATAACAGGCGATACATCGTATTATTTTGGCGAATATTTAGACTATATTAATATAGATCTATATGACGTTGAAGATTCTAATAATTCCTTAACTCCTTATATAACAGTATATGATCCGGAGGGTGTTATAGTTGTGAACAATCAAAGCACTTCTTATGTGACTGGAACAATACATAGATATTCAACAGATATTTATTTAAATGCAATTGGAGATTGGAATATTACTGTCATAACTACAGATTCTGATGGAGACTCAGCATCGTATTCAGAAACTTTTTCAGTTGGAGTTGTTACAAAAACAATAGATTCTAATATTTACGGGTGGAACTATAACTCTGTTCCGGTAACTAATGAGACTATCGAATATGATATTGCTAATTATGCTTTTAAATATATAGAAATGGAAATTGACGGTACTGAAACTTCCCAAGAATGGAATGACACAATAAGTAGAGCAGACGCAATCAAAGATTCAAATGCATTAGCAATAATTACAATACGTGCAAACTTAGATACTTCAGATGCAAAAACGTTTGTAACTAATAATTATGCAGATTTAATTTCTCATGGTCCATCTATTTATATGTTAAAAATTGAAGTTATTGGAAATCCTACAAATACTACATTAAGAGATACGACTTTAAATGATCTAATGAAAGAAATTTTACAAAAAACAAATAACACATATCCTGTAAGATTTAGAAATTATGATACAGATGGTTTCAATGTCAACTATGGGCAATTATCGGATTTTGTTTATATCAATGAAAGTAACAATGGTGATCAAATAACTCAAGAAGTTGAAAGATTACGTCTAGTTAAACTAAATAGAATTTATGAAGGGGATTCTAATAAAACTTTTGCTTCAGATTTTAATTCAAATGTAATAGCAAATTTAAGAAGTTCTGTAAAAATTCCAACTTATGCAAATGAAAAAGTTGTAGAGTTAACAAATTACGACATCATAGTATTCAATAATCAAAGCTCACAACAAACAATACCGATTACGTTATCTAGTAACGTCACTGGAACTGACGTTTATGATATAACAAAACATTCAATTATAGAACTTGATACAGACGGCAGCGTAGAAATAATTGTTGACGCTAATACTGCCAACATTATTTATTTTGAAGAACTTAGTAAAATTGTAGTTGATGAAAGTGATATTTTTTCATTATATAGTTCGCAACTAGGAAATATAACTACAAGTGAATCGTACATTGATACAAATAAAGGGTCTTGGACATACTCTGAAAGTCAAACAAATAATCACTATGACGGTATGATAATACTAAATGATCCGAATTATTTAAATATGAATTTTTATACATACTACGGTGGAATCAGAGAACATGGTGTTGATAACTTAAGCATTTATGATATTTTTATTTTTGGAGATGACGATGAAGATTCTTGTAACGCAAATTATATTGCATCTTGCTCAACGTATAATTCAGATTATGCAAGTTGCGTTACTGCATATACCACTATAAGCGGAAAAGATAGAAATTGTGTAATGCCAGATCAATGGGGTACTGCAGTTTGTGAACCTAGAACATTAGATTTAGGTAGTGCAATTAGTGGTCAAACTGGAATTTGTGGCGATAATATTTATGACGATAGTGGTGCTATAACTGATGTAGTTCTTGCTAGTGATTCCGACCCTTATGGATATATGGCAGTTGATGATTATTGTAATCCATCTTCTTGGGATGAAAACGATAGACAAGCATGGCTAGTAAGTAAAAAATCAAAAATTGATAGTTGGACTAATATAGATTTATCTTTAAATATTTTCCTAGATGGTTATGATATTGGCGATAGTGCATCTTGCGATAATCAAACGATAGAAGACTTGTTTGTTGAGTCAGTTCAAGAAATTGCTGATTATGTTAGAATTACAAAAAACCGTAAACTTATATTTAACACTTATACACAATATCAAGATGTAGTTCATATGGCAGACGGCATTATGAAGGAAAGTTGTGTCGGAAGATGGTCTGGTACAACTGATAACCCTGTATATGCATGGGAAGATTGGTCTGTTGAAATGAATAGATATAATTACTTTAATAGTTTTGGTGTTGATGTATTTTGTCAAGGATTTGCGGCACAATCCGACTATGAAAGTGCGTATTATATTTTCTTAGCTGCTAAAGTATTAGGATATGAATATATTTCAGTCAACCAACCAAAGTTTTGGTATGCATGGTACAATGGTGCAGATGACAATTGGAACAATTTTAAATTTCCAAACGTAGGATTTAGCTTAGATGGCGATATGACAGACGAAGGAGATGGAATATATAGTAGAAGATATGAAAACGGATTAATTAGAATTAATACTACTTCACATACTGGTGAATTTATTACAGATGAAGCAATATCTAGCATGGAACTTTGTGTAACATTAAAAGATACTGATGATACAAAAGAAGGTAGTACGCGTTTTGTTTTTAACGATGGATGGGAAGATTCTGTTGGAAAAACTGCAATAATTGATGATAGTGAAATTGTCAATGATGCTTCATTTCATGAAGTGTGTACATTTCTAGATGAGGACATATTTTACGAAGAAAGCGGATACTATAATATTAAATTCTTTTATGTCTGTCCTGGAGGAAGTTGCTTAGCAATGTCACAATCAGAAATATTAACCTCATATGGACCATTAAATGGAGGTAGGCGGTCTTCTCTTGACGATGGTTCTGCAGCTGACGAAGATCATACAAATTCTTCTGGTAATGGATACCAACCAGACCTTGATGAAAGTACTTACTTATTCAGAAGTTCAACTTGGACAACAAATTTTGACACTAGAGCTTCGCAAACAGCATTGCCTAACTGGAAAAATTATGATATTGAATTAAAAATTAATAGAACGACGAGCAGACTTGTAGATACTATACCTGATACTATTGTCACAAGAAGTGAAACTTCCGGAACATTGAAAACTATTAATATGATTTCAAGCAATCTTTACGATTTGCCTTTATACGATAAATTAGTATATCACAATAAAACAATATTTAATGGCATTTTTGTTGGTGACACTGCACTCAACTATAATTCTTCTATGGAGTGTATTACAACTAATCCTGCGTATGAAAATACGACAATTGATGGAGATTTGTGGCAAGCGTGTTATTATAATCCCGTTTCAGAAGACGGGTATTATGTAAAAGTTGTTTTGCCAAATTTATCAATTAATAATTATATTGTTGACGGTGCATATCCTCCAGTAATATCGAATTACAATATTACAAATCAAACACCAAAAGCTTTAGATTATTTAGATTGCGAATATGTTCCTTCTAATGGTGATTCCATAGAAGTTAATATTTCAGTTACATGGTATAAAAATGATATAAATGTTCCAACTTACGATTATACTTTTACGAATGACACATTAGATATTTTAACTACTACAGGTTCTGGAACCGGTAGAGTAACAGAAACATTGACTAAAGACGATGTTTGGATTTGTTCATTAGAAATAACTGATGGTACCGAAACTGTAAATTACAATACTTCAAGCGTAACAGTGTTGAATTCAGAACCAACAATAATAAATGCAACTATACTCCCAGCAACACCTTACAGTTATGATAATTTAACCGGAATCTGCAATGCTTCTGATGACGATAGCGACATATTGTCTTATAATTATACGTGGTATATTAACGCTACAATTGTTCCTGCATATAGTGAACAAATTTTAACAGAAGATTATACAATTACAGGGAATGAAGTAATATTACAATGTTCTGCAGATGATGGAACCAACATCACATATTTGAATAGTTCTATGGTTACTATATTACAACCGGTTCCGCTTATACTTTCTTCAGAAATATTGCCAAGTGGCGCAGTTTCAAATGATACATTAATTGCAAATTGTACAGGGTTTGTTTATGATGGTGGAAATTTAACTTATAATTATAGCTGGTATGTTAATAATGTTTATACCGGAATAAATAATGCAAATCTTCTGAATACAGAATTTGATAGATTTGACAATGTAATACTAGAATGTTCGGTAACTGCAGAAAATGAAACTTCTGCGCCATTAAATAGCACAACTATTATTATCGGAAACACAATACCAAGTGTAGATACAGTTTCAATATCTGGTGTTTATGCCGGAAATCAATTAAATGGCTCATGTTCTGCGTCTGATTATGAAAACGATACTTTAATCTACAGTTATGAATGGTACATTAATAACAATAGTACTGGAATACCTACAACACAAAATTTATCAGGAGATTCGTTTTTTATTGATGATGAAGTAATTTTAAGCTGCAGAGTTAATGATGGTTATAATAATTCATTATGGAAAAATTCTTCAATTACAACAATATTAAATCAAGGCGTTGAAAATTTTACATTCTTGACAGACGATATTAATATAACAATCGAAGTTGGCGATACTATAACTATAGAAGGCACTGTTGAAACATATGCAAATCTTAGCAATTGTACCGTATATTTGCAAGCTGGAAACGACACATCTCCTTATATAAGTTATCCAATGACTGTTGAACCTTTCACTACATCAAATATTGATATATCTTTTACACTACTAGATTACTTTTACTTAGATGCCCGTAATGTGACATACTGGGTAACTTGTTACGATATTACTGGAAACTTTGAAAATTCAACTAATGTTACTTTCACAACCTATGATTTAACTAATCCAATCATAACTTTAGATAGCGAAACTCAAAGTTATTTTAATAATAATACTGTTCTTGACGGTATTTATAACACTGAGTTAAATTTAAATATTACATTTGCAGATTCATTTTTATTTCAAACATTAGTAAATGTCACATGCGATGACGCTGGCGATTTATTTGTTGATAATCAAGTTGCATTAACTTCCGAAACTTATAATTTTGTAGGATCTATCAGCGTTGAAGGCTTACCATATCAAAGATGTCAAATAATACTTAGTTCAAGTGATTCACACACAACAACGGAGATTCCTGAATATGACGTTGAAGTTCTTGATAATTCTATAAAATATTTAACGGAAAATAATGCTAATATTGAAATAACCTCTAACGATATTACAAGTGATGTTAATAGTGAAAAATATATAGATAGATATAATTTTGAGTTTGCATATTCGGATAATGCTTTACTTAGAAGTTATACTATTAAATCAGATAAAGAAATATTTTTCATAGAATGGTCAAATTATCCTGCACATTTTGTAGTTTGGAATTACAATACTAATACTGGTAACTGGATAGATTTTGCATTAGATAATAGTGATGAATTTACTTATATTGTAAATAAAATAAGTAATTATGAGTATGATGTTTTTATTGTTCATAACTCAATTGTTCCAGATATTTTAGAATATGAATATTTTGAAAATGAAACACACTATGAAAACATAAGTACTAATGAAAGTCAGAAAGTATTTAATGAAAAGAGTTCAAAAGAAAAAGGTCGCCAGGGTATTAAAATTAAATCAGAGATCACAGAAGAGCAACAAACTAAAGAGGTAGAAGTTATTAAAAAAGTTAAAAAATATAAAAGTATCAATATTAATAAAAAAGAAACTTATAAAATAAACAAGAAACCTAACATTATAATGAATCTTTTTAATGATGAGATCATTAAAGTTTCAAAATCAAATAAACCTAATATATTGGAAATTAAAGAATCCAAGATAACCAAAAATGAATTAAAACAACTATTAAAGTTAGAAGAAGGCGATGTTAAATATGGTATTAAGTTTGTAAGATTTAATTCGGTTGGCGGAACTAATATTATTAATTCAAGCGCAATATTTTACATTGGAGGAGTTATTAACATAACTTCTAATAATATAAATACTGGTGCTACAATTGACGAATATAACTTGTCAATGATTTCTAGTTTCAATACAAGCCAATATGTATATAATACAAGTGAAAATAAAATTGAAAACTTAGCTGAAGATGTTTATACTTTAGTGTTTACAAGTGAAGAATTTGTTCCGCAAACATACGTAATAAATCTTACTACATTATATGATAATTGCACACAATACTTACCAAATGAAACAACATGCACTAATACATTTAATTCTGGCAATATTAGTTATACTTCTGGAGATTTTAATAATCCTGAAAATATGTTTGATAAAAATATTAGCAGTTATGCCGATGTAGTATCTTTAGATTATACAAATATATATTTAAATTATACAGTTCCAGATAATGCATCAAAAGTTATTGTATCATTATATATGAACGAAACCGAACAAGTTAATATAACTTTTAATGTTTCTTACAGAGAAACATTAAGTCTAAATATAAGCGTTAGACAAGGTAGTGATTCAGACGATATTTTAATACAGGAAATTATTCATACTCCTAATGGATGGAATAGCAATACTAATATAATCAATGGACTTACATTAGGTATCGCAGGAAATACAGATTATTCATATTTAAAATATGAAAATGAAAATTATTTAATTCATAGTTCTATTTTAGGATATTTAGTTGCTTACAAATGGAATGGAACTGAATGGGAACAACTTTCTGGATCTAAATATGTTGCAACATACCTAAAAAATACAGCATTCGAATATAATAATACTCAATATATTTTAACCGGAGAATTATCCGGTGCATTTAAAGGTTATATATTTAATGGTACAAATTTCACATCAGATACAAGTATTATAAATGGAATAGCTTCTAATGGAGGACTTAGTTCTCCAGAAGTTTTCAAATATAGAAATGAAATATATTTAATATATGAAAATACTCCTATAGGCCTAGACCCATATATGAGCGGATTTAAATGGAATGGAACTGGCTGGAGTACTTATTCCGCGATTATAAATGGTTTGGTTTCTCCAAATGGTAATTCAGATTTAGCAGTATTCAAATATAATGGACAACTATATGCAATTGTTAACTCATATATTGGTGGAACAACATCTTTTAATTTTGCATATATATGGAACGGTTATAAATGGACAAAAGTTTCTTCAATGTATGATGACTTACGAACCGATTCTTCACATTTATCTCCAGAAGCATTTGAAATAAATAATACACAATATTTAATACAGTCATATGATAATTTGAGAATATATGGATATGAAATAAACCTTACAAGCATTCTTAATAATATATCATATTCTCCAATAACTAATTATAATTCAAAATTTGCAGAGCAACAAGTTGAATGGCTAATGCAAGAACCTAATATAGAATACGTTACATATAATTCAAGCAATGCAGAAATAACTTTTAAGTATACTAACGTTAAAACCGATGATTTTATTGATGACTTTATCCTTTATATTAACAGTACTGAAAATTCAACACTTATTCAATATAATAGTACTGATACTAGCATAACCTTACCATTTAAAGCCGGAATAGAGTATACTGTTCTTTTTGAAAAAGAAGGATTTTTAAATACATCATTTAGTTATACTTTTGATTATTTAGACCAATATACTATAATTGAAGATATTGCATATACTTTAAATGTTAATATAATAGATGAAGATACATTAGACCCTTTTGAGTTCAATGGCGTTGATAAATTAGAGATTTTAGTAATTTGCGATGATGAAAGTTTCAAATATGAAATTAACGAAAGTAATACCACAATACCTGTTAATTGTGCATATGATAGAATAAAAGCTGCAGTTGACTACAATGTTAGTGTTAGTGCAGATTATTATAGAATTTATATTGGTGACTATGAAGAAAATGATACGTTAACAATATATCTTATTGATGTGTTAGATACAGACTATATTTATACAAACTTTATACTTGATGATTTACTAGCTAAATATCAAAACCCTTCAATATGGGTAAAGAAAAAGGCCGAAAATGAGACTGCTGTAATACATTCAGACTATACTGATATTGAAAATAAAATTTCAACATTCCTTATTAAAAATGATGAATATATAATAGAAGTTCATTCAGACAACTTACCAATACAAATAATTGGTAGATATGGTGCAGATTATGGACAAGAGAAAGTGATATCATTATATGACGTTAATCTTCAAGTTGATCCTGATGATTTTTATGAAAATATCTATTATACAATGAACATTATTAATGATTCTGGAAATAAAAGTATACAATTTAGTTATGAAGATTTAACTAATGACACTGCAAGCGTTCAATTTAGAGTATATGCAGATAGACTTGGTGGGACATTAGTATACGAATCGGAAGTGTACTCAAATACTTCAAGTATTTTATCATTATTATATGAAACTGGTATATATGAGAATACAACATTAATACCAGAAATTGAAATAATTCACAATATATATGAAGATAAAAATGTTAGTAAAATTGTTAATAAAAACTGGCTACTTAATGATGTTCCAGATACTGTTGGTGCAGAATTTTTGTCATGGTTCCTTTTATTATTCCTAAGTGTAGTTGCAATATTCTCAGCATATAATACAAACTGGGCCTCCGTAGCACTAGTCGGAGTTGCTGCTTTATTTGTAGTCTTTAATTGGCTCACTATAGGGATGGGAGTTTTAGTTATTGCCCTCCTGGTAGCATTATTAGATATGTTTTTCAAAAGAGGTAAAAAATGACAGTTGCCAGTAAAGCTATGTATATTGTACTCTTATTTACTCTTATTAATTTTTCAGCAGGGTTACATTTTAATTTAATAAAAGATGCAGATGGTGATAATTTTTTTAATCCATCATATGGCCTTGGATATACATTTGATGAAGATGGAAGCTTAATGCGTAATGCTACTGCTAATCTAGAAACAGATGTTCAAAGTAGTGGAGAAACTGAAGATAAAACCTCATTGATAGATAGAGTTCTCGATGTAATGGCCCTGGGATTTATTATAAAGATTAAGGATTTTATAAGTACGGGATTATTTGGTATAGTTGATATGGTTCAAATTATGTTTGGGTCTTATCTTGATGAAAATGTAGAATCAATGCTGTTTGGTGGAATAAGATTTGGAATATTTATAATATATGTTGTTGCAATAGTTGGATGGTTCTCAGATAAAAAGATAATAGAGGTAGTGCGATGACTAACGCTATAGGATGGGACGAACTAATAGATGGTAATATGATAACTGCTGTTTATACTATGTTTAATACTGCCATACTAGGAAATGGTTTAATAATAGTAATATTATTTTGTGTGTATCAATTTATGTTATATCAAAAAACTCAAAATGTTACATTAATGTGGATAACTGGAATATTTTTTGCATCATTATATGCATTAAGTAGTTTTGTTGAAGTGTTTAGTTCTCAAATAATATTCTTCATATTAGTACTAGAACTTGCAGGAATTGTATTTTTATGGATTGTTGGTGAATAAATGGCTAAAAAAAAGATTGTTATAACATCAAATAAAGAAGTATACGAGAAATTAAACGTATTAAGTTTCTGCAATGATGTTATACTAAAAAATGTGAATCAACAACAAATTACTAAGATTTTGAATAACATTAATAAAAATCAAAAAATAATTGATATGGAAAAAGTTGGTGATTATTTTTTATTAAAAAAGAAGTCTCCAATTAATTATTCTGTATATTTTAGGTCAAAATAGAGAGTAAAACAAAATATATATATAAATGACATATTACATACTATACTTTATGAGTATGTATTCATACAAACTTAAATAAAATATAGGAAGTGAAAAAATGTTTATGCAAATAGCAATCGGAGCAATCGGAATTGGTATCGTTTTAATGGTAGGATATTTAGTTATCGCACAAGTTAGTGGTTCTTTAGTTGAATCTTTAGGAGACACTGAATCTGACAATGATACAAAAGATGCGCTTGCAAGCACTCAAAGTGTTGTATTCGCAGGATTTGGACTTATCGCAGTCGGTATTATAGTTTTAGCTGCTTTTGGCCTGATTAACATCTTCAAGTAAATCTGAAGGTACAAGGGGTAAAACCCTTATTTTTTCTTTTTTTAACAAAACATTTATATAATACCTATTTCTACTAACTAAATATGAATGATAAAATAACATTTGATATAAGATTTGGCAAAGAAAAATCTGAAAAAATAAGACAAAAAATTTCTAAAAGTGCAAAAAGAAGCTGGGAAGACAGATTTGGCACTAAAAAAGCTAACGAATTAAAAGAAAGTGCAAAAAAACGAATAGAAAAATTTAACAATTCTAGAGCATGGACTAAAGAAAAAATTAAAGAAGTAGTTTTGAAATTTTATAATAATACTGATAAATTATATAAAAATTCATTTTGGAAACCCAATGGGTGTGGATTACCGTCTGCAAGAGTAGTAGAAAAATTATATGGTTCTTTAGATAATATGGCAAATGAATTAAATATTTCTTTTTATAAACATAGTAGAAAAAAATACTTAAAAGAACATCCAGAAGTATTGAAAAAGATTTTAAAAAATAATCCTATTATGCAAAAAGGTTACAAGTATGAAGATGTGTATGACACAGAAACTTCAAAAAACAAAAAGGAACAACTTAAAATAAATATGCTTAAAAAAATAAAAAACGATGGGAAAGTTTGGAACAAAGGTATGGTAGGACATCAAACCGCATGGAATAAAGGATTAACAAAATATGATCATAAAAGTATAATGAAGTATAGTATTGCAAGAAGAGAATATATGCGAAACAATCCTGGTAATTTTATTTCGTCACAAGAAATAAAACTTTCTAATAAATTAAAAGAAAAAGGAATAGAAGTTATTCCACAATATTATGTAGAAAATATTAAAAATTCTTATTTAGCTGACCTATTTATTCCAAAAAATAATATCATCGTTGAAATAGATGGTACTTATTGGCACGACATGGGAAATCGAAGAGAACTAGATAACAAAAGAACAAAACAAATGGTGGAACAAGATTATATAGTTTTAAGATTTAGTGACAAAGACATAGATAATGATATTGATTCAGTTATAAATAAAATTGAAGGTTGTTTTTAGAATGGTGACAAAAAATTTTAAAAAAGATAAATTAACCGGGAATAAAAAGTTTGCTAAATGTGACACCTCGTACTCAAGTTTTTGGTTATATAATAAAGAACGAGATATGAATTCGGAACATTTTAAAGATAATTTTGTTAATTTTTATAATGATAAAGAATTATTGAGTGAATTTAATCCTACAGTTGCAAAGAATATTATTAGTTTTTGGTCTAACCCGGGTGATATAATATTCGATCCATTTTCAGGTAGAACTCGTGCTTTAGTTTCTTATACAATGGGCCGAATATATATTGGTTGCGAGGTTAGTCTTGATGTCATCAACTATATTAATAAAAAATTTAAAGAATATGATTTATATAATAACGATAATTTTTTAGTAGACGTAGTTCATGACGATTGTATTAATATCAATAACCACTACGAAGATACTGAATTTGATATTATTTTCTCATGCCCCCCGTACTGGAATTTAGAAAAATACCAATCATGTAAAGGACAGTTATCAGATATAAATAATTATGATATTTTTTTACAAGAATTGTATAATAGACTAGATGTAAGTATAAAAAAATTAAAAAAAGATGGATATTGTTGTATGGTTGTTGGAGATTTTAGACGTAATAAGAATTACATAACATTTCATTCTGATTTAATACAAATAATGAAACAAAATAAAAATATAAAATTACATGATGTAATAGCCATTCAAAATTTACCATTTGGAGTAGCTGCATATTATTTTGGCAACACAAAAAAACATAAATATACAGCAAAAGCACATGAATATTTATTAATTTGGAAAAAACACCACTAAAACCAAAAAATATATATACTACCTCTGTTATACAATATTTTAAGAATATGAAAAAAATTATAAGACGTATAGGAAACTCTTCAGGTGTTATTTTCAACAGAGAAGAAAGGAATATTTATGACTTTAATATTAATGACGTTATAGAGGTTGTCATTAAGAAAATTAAAAAATGATGCTAGAAGTTTACTTAATATTTCAAATTATATTAATTTTGTTTTTTATAGTTAGTATATTATTTAACGAAGAAATACTAATGGTATGTTCGTCCGTATTAAGTATTATTCTAATGGTTTTAACATTTACTATATCAAACATATTACAACAAAAAATCTTTTTTTATATTAATGCTTCAATTTTCTTGGTAAGTTTTTTATTTACTGTAATTATTTTTGTGGATAAATACCAATACTATAAAATACATAATAAAATAGGTGATAAAAAATGTTACTAACAATTTATATATTATTTCAAATCTTAGTCATTGCAGGAATACTATTAGTTTTTTATTCTAAAGAAATCATTTTTTCTGCATTGACAATGCTATTTTCTGGAGTTTTAGCAGTTGGTTCATGGCGGTTATTTATAGGTGTTCAGTATGTTTTCGATATTACAACCGGATCATATGTTGCAGAAGATATAATTGTAAATACTTCTTATTTAGCATATTTAAACATGGGATTATTTGGATTAGCTATGGTATTCTTTTTTAATGATCTATTTGAATGGATTACCAAAGAATCTGTAGGATTAGGAAATCTAGATATGTCACGTAATAAAAAAACCGAAGAAAACGTACAAACTAAAAACATGTTATAAAATGAAGAATAGAATAAAATTATATTTATTTATGTTTATATTATTATCGGTTAGTGTTAATGCTTCGTTTTTTGAACGTGTTTATTTACCACCGCCTTTAATGTCTGGTAATAGTAGTGGCAATTTTAATTTTCAAACTATAATTGTGCATAATTTAAACGTAACTGGAACTACATATTTTTTAAATGATTCTGTAACATTCATACACGATAGTGACGACGAAAATCATCATCTAAATGTAGATTTAACAAATTTAGATAGAATTTGGTCAAATTTATTAAAAACAGAAACAAAAGTTACAACACTTAACAACGCAAGCGGATGGTATGCAAACATAACCCCAACAGAATATGGTAGCTTAACTTTTAACGTGGCAGGAGAAAATGGTAAAATTTCTGCGGAAAATTTTCCAATGATTTTAAAGTTATACAATGGAACAAGTCAAAACCCAATATTAAATAGAATTTATATAAATAATTCTAATAATCCTGCAATTATAGTTAGCGACTCTGAACCTATTGGATCTCATGTCATGGTTGCTAGAATTTTAGTTGGAACGGTAACAGAACAAATATATGGTGCTGCATTAGTTCCTGACAATTTATTTGGAGCATTTAAAAAACTATTAAGACTACAAAGGCTTAAAGGACTTTTTTACTTAGAAGGTTTTAATATATCAGCGAATACTACCGATCTTAGTATAGGTACTGGTAAATATATATCCACAATAGAAAATCAATTTTCTAATGCAAACGTGTCTTTAAGTTCTGGATTTTTTATAGTTAAAAATGACGGAAGTTTTGCACAATACACAAGTTTAAACCAAATTACACAATATTCGACAGGAGAAGTTTTTGGTAGTAATAAATATTATCTTGCGACTGTTGGTGTTGTGCCATATAATGGGCATGTTAGAATAATGCTATTAATAAGCAGAAAACCTAAAACTGAATATACTTCAATTATTACAGCAGAAGTTGACAATTATCATACTAGCGTAGAACATCCTACTCAAGATTTTTTGAAAACTAACTTTCTTCCAATTGCTAAAATAATAGTTAATTCTAACTCTGATTTACTTCAATATCAAAGCAATGAAGAATATTATGAAGATATTAGACTTAACCCTTATTAATAAAAATGAAAGAATTAGATTTGGATTTTGAACAATGGAAATCTGAGTATAGAAAACTTCTTGAAATAGAAAATAAAATAAACAACTCAATAAAAAATAATCTATTGTCTAAAGAAGAAAAAATAGAAATTAAAAAACTTCTTGATGAAAAATGGATTGAATTAGCTGAAAAAAATCCACATAAATCAGAATCAATTAAGAATACATTTATAAAGTTTGATTAAAAACAAAACATTTATATATTAGTTAATATTAATTAATTATCAAGATGGATTCTAATAATATGAGCGACATAATGGGTGTAACTTCTGGTGACAGACTTGCTATGGAAGAAGAACAAAATAGAAGTTTAATCAATGCAGAAGAGAACCCTTTTGATTCTCCTCATTATAATAATATTCAAACTCCTGATACACCAATACAATATGGGGGAGGAATGACAGAGATGTTACTTTCTGATGCCGATGTTCCTGCCATTATTAAACGTAAATACTGGTGGGTATTTAACAAAGATAATGTTTTAACTTTTCTAGATGAACAACGTAAACGTAATAAAATGATGGCGTTTGACGTTGCAATTATTAACAGCATGAACGCAATGGAAAGTTATGATGATTATACTTTTGAAACAGAATTACAATTTGGAATTATTCGTAATGCTCTAGATGTAAAATTAGATAGAGCTGTTGGATTTAAAGGTAGCAATATGAAAAACGAAAGAATAGTATTACAATCACAATTTTCTGAAGCACGGCAAATTCATGAACAAGGTGAGGATCATCAAATTAGAGAAGGATTTTTCAAGAAATTAATTGGAAGACGAGGATAAATTTTAAATTTAAAAAAAGGTTATTAAATGGCATTTACAGATATATTACTAAACATATGGGTATGGATTGGAAGCGCAATATTTTTTTTCTTATTAACTGGTGCACTTGTGATAATTTACATACTATTATATTTAAGAACACACATGATGGTAGAAATTAAAGCATTTTTTAATAAAACTCCACTGGCAATGTTCTTTCAAGATAATAGGTTTTTTGATTTGAAACCAATAACACCAATCAATGGAATGGTTTACGATAAGCGTTATGGTCCGTTCGTTGTTACTACAACATATGTCGACAAACGTACAAAAAGTATAATAATACCATTTGACGTTGACATGGACGGAGATAGAACAAGTAAACTTAGCGATTTAGTCAAGGAGTTTCAATATGTTACAAATAATGAAAAAAGTATTGCAAGTTTGCGTACTGCAATAAGCAGTGAAGCAGTTGAAAATACTAAAAACATTAGAAATGTTACATCATTTATTAAATTTGGTTCTTTAAAAAATATTTTTGTTAATAATACTCCACACAATGTAAGAAGTAAAATTGAAAAAATGGTAGCTATACGTGTTAATAAAATGAAAAATGTTGATCCAATGCAGGCCGTAATAGTATTTGGTGCAATATTTGGTACAATTGTCATCGGAGTATTATTGATTAAGATATTGGGCGGAGCAGGGGTGCCATAAAATGCAATGGATATATTTTTGGTTAGGATTAACAGGATTTTTTGTAATACTTTTTATGTTATTATTTATTGGATTAATTATAATATCAAAAAAAACTCATGCAATAATAGAATTAAAATCTGGATTCGGAGGAACACCAATTGCATTATTTTTTCAAGATAATAGATATTGTGAATGGAAAAATAGCAAACCAGATTCGGGACTTATTGAAGATAAAGAACATGGAACATTTATTATCGATTCAAGTTATATAGATAAAGCTACAAATAATGTTTTTGTTCCGTTCAATGCTGCATATGCGCCATCACTTAATGTTAAAGCTGTTAAGATGACAGACGATTTAACTTTTGTATTTAAAGAACAAAGGTATAGAAATATTTTAAAACAGTCTATACTTGAAGGAAAATTGCAAGAAAATGAAGGTGTTAATACACTAAGAACAAGCATTAACTTTTCTGCAATTAAACATTTCGTATCTCCAATATTACCAAATAACATTAAAGCAAAAATCGCTATCGATATTTATTTAAGATTAAATCAAATTGGTGGTGCACAAATACAAAATTTAGCGTTATTAATAGTATCTGCACTTGGTGCAATTATATTAGGCGGCATAATTGTTAAAATGGTGTTAGGATGATTATTGAAAATATAAATAATAAAATAAAAAATGAATTAATAGATAGTTATATTGATGGTGTATATGACGGCATAAATACTGTAAATAACAAGTTAAAAGAAAAAGGTATAGATTATAAATTTATATCTATAAGTAAAAAAGAATTAAAAAAATTTTATTTGAAAAAGGTTAAAAAATGAGTTCGTCAATGTATTTAACAATTTATTTTAGAAATAAATTTAATGAAAGTAATTTTAGATCAGACTTAGAAAAAGCTAGACGAATATTTAGAGTACTTTGGACTATTGAAGGAACTGGATTTGATAAAAATGGAAACATAGAAGGTTTGTCTGATTTATATTATAATTGTGATTGGGATAGTGACGGAAAAGATGCAAAAAATGATAATGGAGAATTATCAATAATAAAATTACATACACCAGATTTAAATCCAAACGTTAGTTTTAATTTTCATAATTATAGCAGAAATTCAAGTTTAAGTGAAACTGTTGAACTTGATGACATTTATATTTTATTTGCTGAAATATTATCGTCATGTTTTGGATATGTTGTAAAAGTATCTGGTATTAGAAAAGAAATTGAATACAAATATTTTTTTGATGAAGATGGTGAAAAATATATCAAAACTGATTCCAGGAATGAATACATTGATGCAATACAAGAAATGGACGAATCTGAACAAAATATTAAAGTTGCAAAAGAAACATTAAATAAAGCTAAAAAAATACTATCAAAATATAAAAAAAATAAAAAATAAAAAATGTCAAACATTCAACCAGGTCAAGGTGCAGGGTATAACTTCAATACTGTACAAGAAATTAAAAGTCATTCAAGTATTTTATACAATCAAAGAATGGCAATTTTATTTTATTTACTTGACATGAAGAATTTAACATTACATCGAAATAAAGATATTAATTCTATTTATGATGTGTTTGCACACATTAAACAAATATATAAAAATACTAGAATGTTATTAAGATTTAATGATAGTGTACGTGTGTCACTTAATTTAGAAACCAAAGACCGAGGCATTTATACAATTGACGTTGCACTTGCATTACTTGAAAAAATGATACAGTGGTGTGATAATAATAGTTATTCAATGCGAAAGATTGACATTATTATTCATGAAATGGATAATGTTGAAATGTTAATTAAAGAAATATTACAGTATTTTGCATACTTCATACGGCCAGATTTCAGTCAAAAACCTGATGTTGATGTTGCAACTGAAAAGTATAAAATGATTGCAGATGCAAGAACTGTTGAGGAGTTGCGAGAAATAGTTGGTCGTAAACATACTATAGACTTTGCAGCACTTGGCTCAGAAAGGATAGAAATTGATAGTGATAAAATCGAGTATGATCCATTAATTGATGGAGATTTGTCTGAGTATAAAGATGATGATGACGATGGAATCGAACTTACGGATGAAGAAGATGCCGACAAATTTTGATAAAATAAAAAGGTATACTAAAGAAGAACTTGATAAATTGCCTAAAGAACTTAAGGTTGAAAAGTTAAGAGAGTATCATGCATATTTAAAAAAAGTACGTAAACAAGAATATAATAAATTACGACAATATAAAACATTATTTTGTGTTAATTTTAAAATTGCCAAAAACGAATATTATAAATTTAGAAGTGTAATATCAGATACAGGAGAAGTTAGACTATATCACTATTATGAGGGATGTGTTTAAGATATAACATGGAAATTTTTAAAAAATACAATAATCAAAAGATTATAGATTATGCAATTAATATACAACTACTTCTAGTAATGCCTTTATTTACTTTAAACGTTATATTAAATTTTTTTAATGTTTATATACCACAAAAAATAATAAATCCTTTATTTATATTGTTTATATTTATGATTTTTTTAATTAATTGTTTGCTAATAACAGAAAAGTTTTTTATTAGAAATTATAAAGGTGATTAAATGGTATTATTTAAAAGTGTTTTTGAACAAACTTTATTTGAAGACTGGTTAAAAACTAAAAAGAATATGACAGAATCTTCAGTGTACGTTTATCGTACTGCTATTGATCATTTCTTATCTTATAACCCTGACATTGAAAATATTGATGATTATAATAAATTTATAATTGCACATTGTATAAAAAAACGATCAATACATTATTATTCAATTTTGAAATGTTATATTAAATATGTAATCAAGGACGCAAATACTCGTAATCAAATGCTAGAACAATTAATTAAACCTGATACTCCATCGACTATTAAACGTGAACGTAAATATTTAGACGAAAAAATGTTGATTTCTATAGTTAATAATTTTAAAAAAACTAAACATAAAATAATGGCGTTAATTCAAGATTTGACTGGCGTTAGAGCTGGAGACATTCTAAGACTAAAGAAGAAGGATATAATTCCTGAAATTTATGAAGATAAAAATGTTATAAAGTTAGTCATAACAGGAAAAGGTAATAAACGTAACATTGTATATATTCACGAAGAAATGGTGCAAACTTTATTGATTGATTATTTAATTAATCATATTAATGAGTTGCCTTACGCATTTATTGAAGATCATACGATTAGAGATAAAAGTGAACATAACAGAAAAATGTATCATGCTAATTATAAGGCCTATTATAGAGATTTAAAGATGTCTTTAGATATGTCTGGCATAAGTCATCAAGATTTTGCAACGCACGATTATAGACGTTGTTTTGCTCGTAGAGTATGGACCAGATATAAAGATATTCAAGTATTGCAAAATCTCCTTAATCATAAAAATCCTTCGACAACTATGAGATATTTAAGTCAGTCCGGTCTTAAGAATATTGATTACTTAAAGCAAATGCAAGCTTAGAGTAACACTAATAAAAAATATATATATAAATGAGTTATACAATTAAATCTTTATGAGGTCTCCCAAAATGAAAAAAATAACAATTTATATGATTTTAACCATATTAATGCTAAATTCAGTATTAGCACTAAACCAAGATTTACCGATACAGTTTCAGTTACAAGATAGTTCTGGTAAAAACATTGTAGCTGATACCATTATTGAATTTAATATTTATGATAATGTTACTGGTGGAGTTTCACTATATAGTCATACAGAAACAATAGAATTTTCTCAAGGTGTTGGAAATGTTATACTTCCTGATGTAGATTTAGATTTTGATGTAGATTATTGGATTGGTATTAACCCAGCCACTACTGGAGAAATGACACCTAGAATAAATTATACTTCTTCAACTTATGATTTAAATAAGATCGAGTATGATATTTTAACTAATAGCCCGTATGTCGATGTTAGAAGTTTTGGAGCAATACCAGGAGATTCTATTGACGATAGTATAGCAATACAAAAAGCCATAGATTACAATACAAATGGAGGAGTTGTTATATTCCCATTAGGGGAGTATCTAATAAGTACTACTATTAATATTACAAGAGGTACAGTATTAAGAGGAATAGGAGCAACTGATACAAATACAGGACATTCAACTATTAAACTTATGGATCATTCTAATTGTGTAATGATAGCAACACCTGGATTTTATGATTCAGCAGATTCCACTCATTTTATGGGAATAGAAAATTTATTAATAGATGGGAATAGTGATAATCAAGACTATGAAAACATAGCTATAGGATTTCATGGTGTTTTTGTTGGTTCTTGGATAGAGAATGTGTTTGTTTATAAAGTTCTTGGACCTGCTTTAAGTATTGCAAATGGTTCAGATATAACAGTAAGAAATTTTTGGGCAAATTTTATAACGACAGATAACCATGCAATCGAAATAAATAAGGGGAAAGATGGTTCAATAGCAGAACACAACGGAAGAATTTTGTTTGAACAATTATACGTAGAAGGTGTTTATTTTTTAAATGGTTCAAGAGGAAGAGGAGTTTTGGCGAATAGGCTTAATGAGTTAGTAGTCACTAATTTTCATTTTGAACACCAAGAAACAGGATTCGATATAATAGATTGTAACAATGTTTTAATAAGTGAAGGTAGTTTTGGGGCGGTTGGTAATGAAAGTTATTCCAACAGTGCAGGATTTGTTCTTGATGGTATAAATCATAATTTACAAATAGGGCCATGCCAAAGTGCTTATCATACAAAAAACTGGAAGTTTGTAAGAAGAGCAATAGGGAACACTGACGATAATTACCCCGAAACAACATTAGGAACAACCAATTTCTTGAGAATGGCAAGTTACGAAACAACAGCAGATGGAACAACTCAAAAAATTCAAGTTACACCTTCAACACCCAGAGAAATTGGCTTATCTTATAGCGATTTAATCTTTTATTATCCATTAAATGATAATCTTATCGATTATTCAGGATATGGAAATGAGGGAGCATTAGGAGGATCAGCTTATTATGGTCAAGGTAAAAAAGGGACTGGTGTTAACTTTAAAAACACTGGAGACCAAATAGTAACACCAAACACAAATATTTGTACTGAAATAAATGGATCATCAAGTGTATCAATGGCGACATGGGTTAAGTTTGATGATTTTGGTAGTTATAGTCAAGACATCTTCGGTATTTATTATGGTGGAGGTGCTTTCACATTAGCCCTAAGAGTCATTCTTGAAAAAAACATATACGCATTAATAAGGACTAGTTCAGGGAGTGATAGTATATCTTTTAACGCAGATATACAAGCTGATGATTGGGTACACATAGTATCGACTTATGACGGTTCAGATTTAAAACTATACATAAATGGATTTTTAAAGAGTACATCTTCACATACTGGTACTATGGATTGTAATTTTGGATTAAATACTTATATGGGGTATAGATCTACACCTATGAATGGTACTATTGACGAACCTATGATTTTTAATAGAACACTTACACAAGAGGAAGTTAAAATAATGTATTCTAAAGATACAGAACATATAAGCACAGAGGCTTATCAACTTAAAAATACAGACCAAACTATGAGCTCCCCAGATGGAAATAAGTGGTGTTGCAGTGTAGATAATACAGGTGTTTTCGCTTGTGTTTCAGGAGCTTGTTAATAAAATATTAAAATGAAATTAATAATTAATTTTTTATTATTTTTATTATTACTACAAGTAGTAATAGCATATAGTAATGATGATTATAATATTGATATTATTAGTATTGGTGAACCATCTTCTAGTTTAATAAGTAACGATGATTATTCAGCTTCTATATTAGCTACTGGAATTTATGGAGATTCTTTAAATGATGATTATTATATTTCATTAGGTTCTTTACCATATTCGACAACTTCCATTACTCCAGCACCACTAACAAATACAACAATAGAAGTATCAGAATATTCAGATAATACAAGGAACGTTGTGTTCTCCGCATTAGCTTTATTATCTATAGTGTTCATATTACTTGCAGCAGTTTTAATAATATCAATATTTAAAGGTGATGGCACTGTTGTAGAAATGCTTACAACTGTTGGAACTCTTATTGGGTTAGCAATTATAATTATTGTTGGATATATAGTAATTAATATGGTGTCTAAGTTCATATAAATATTTATTAATAAAAAATATATATATAAACAAGGGAACACATTGAATTTATATAGGTGATATTTATGAAAAATATGTATAAAAAATTTGGAATCTTTATGTTGTTCTTAGTTATAATGAGCATTAGTGTTTTTGCTGATCCAATTGCAACAACTAATGCAGCAACAAATATTGACGAGACAACAGTAACACTTAACGGTGCATTAACAAATCTTACAGAAGATAATTCTACAGTATATTTCTATTATAAGACAAGTGCGGCAACCACTTACACAAAATCGTCTGTGCAAGTTTTAACTACTAACACTTCTTTTAGTTTAGATATTACAGGATTAGACAGATATACAGATTATGTATATTTTAGTGCTGTTACAAATGCTAATTTATCAGAAGAATTTAACGCAACTACAAGCAAAACTTTTACAACATTATCTGAAAGCGAAGGAAATGTTATAGCTGGCGTTGGAAGTGTAAAAACTATTATTTATACTGCAATAGGACTTATTGCGCTTATGATTTTAGTAACTGCTGCAGTCTTAATGACAGGAATATTTAGTGGATCACTAGATACAGATGCACTAATGGAAGTTGCAATTTACGGTATCGGCGGAGCAATTATACTAGCCGTGGGAATTGTAATAATTGGTCTTGTTGCAACTGCAATAATTGGTTAGAGTTTTTATTTTTTTTAATTTTTATTACTCATTACTTTTCGGACAAAAGGAATATAAAAATAATATAATTGAGGTATAATAAACAATGGTAAAAAATACACAAAAACTACAATGGTATGATCTTAAACTTAAGAAAAAATGGACACCTACAGATTATACAGTAAAAACAAGCAACGGTAAACGTTACGGTCTTGCAAAAAATCCAAAATCTGGAGTAAATTGTTCAAGAATGTTAGGTAAAAAGAAATAAAATGCCAACTAAACTTACATTTTATAATAGAGATCCAAATGGATTAGGGCGTGGCCCTGGTCTTTATTATTTACGTGGTGGTAAACGGACACCGTATAAAATAGTTCGTAAAGATAGTGCCAATAAGAAACCTAAAGGATATTCTGGCGGTGCGTATTATTCAAAATATACTGAAAGCATAGATAAAGCACGTAAATCAAAAGGGTATGACGTACACCCTGTTGGAGTACCTAAAAATGTTGCAAAGAATTACGCGCATTTAACTGACGGTAAATTAAATAGAAAAAGATAATTTTATTTTTTATTCATTATTTTTTCAATATATTCAAATTCTGAAGTAGTTATTAATTTTGAAAAGCATATTAGTACAAGTGTTAGTCCAAAGATGCTTATTGAACTATTTATCAAACATTTTCTAATATTCATATTCTAATACCTGAGTTTTTGTTCTTTCTTGTAAATAATTGTCGAGACAAGTATAAATAGTTTTTAATTTCTCTTGTGCTCTATATTCAATAATGTCTTCTGGTAGATCGTGAATTTCTAAATATTTTTCGTGCCAAATGTGTGAAAATTCGTGCATTAATGTTTCAACGTCTTGATTGTATATTGGGTTAATTCTAAGATATTGTGTGTTTAATGTTACGTCTCCTTTAGCGTCTAAATTAGCATATATTATAGTATAGTCGTCTAATATATCACAAATATCTTCGCATGTTAATCCATTCATTTTCATCCTCTTCATCTAATAATTCATTAAATTATATTATAATTCATCAAGTTGCTTTCGAATATTCTCTGCTTCTTCTTCATCTAATGCAATTTTTAAAGGTTCTTTCATGTTACCAACACTAATTTGCATATTATAACCATCTACATGACTATAATATAGATGTAAAAATAAGTTTGGAGTGCTGCAGTGTTTTATACTATTTTTCATGCTCATTTTATTCTTTTGGAGTATAATTATTACATTGAAATTCTCTATTTATTACGATCTCGTCAAGCAAACATCTTTCTCTTTTATTGTAACAACACTCTCCTCTTTTACATTTTACTATCTTCATTTTATTACCTCATATTTCCTGTATTGTCATTTTATACGTATTTATAATAATTTGTAATCGTCAAATAATTTTTCTTTGTCTTTATCGACAAAAAATGCAACTCCGCAAACGCTTCCTCTAGGAACTTGCGTATGTCCTGCATCACAATGAACAACGTATTTTATTTTATTATCATTAAGTAATTTTATTATATTGCACATTTCATTATTTGGTTCTCCAGATTTTAAAATAACTCCCTTGCATCCATATTTAGTTGCCCAAATAATTTTTTTGAATCTACCAATTAATGACACGCTTTGATAGCCCAATGACATTGCAACTCTGGCAATTTTACCTTTTCTCATTCCTAAACTTGTATTTATTATACATACTTGTTTCATTTTAATTAACAAACCATTCAATCATTTCCGCATCTGTTGCTCTAGATAATTTATAATAAGTATGGCAATCTTTGCAACACCATTCGTCTGATTGTAGCGATTCTAATCCTATTTCGCTCCCACACTTAAAACATATAAGTATTTTTCCATGTCTTTGTTCTGTCATTTTATTACTTCATATTTTCAATGATTCTTTTTAAATCTCCCACTTTACAATATTTTCCTGTCATAAGATTACGAGCAAGACCATATGTCTTTGACTTAAGGTTAACAGACCAAGGGTTTAGACTAAACACTTTTTTGTCGTCATATATCTGTACAGTTTGCCATACCTGGAAACCGTATAATGTTTTACTGTTCAACCTTGCTTCTTTTATTGCTTTTGCAAATTTTTTCCATTCCATTTTTTATCCTCTAATTTATTTTATAAATAATTTAATAGTTTTACCTTTATCTTGAAAAGATATTCTAACTTCTTTTAGATCATATTTAACAAATTCTCTACCGTTGTCTACGGAAATAACTTCTACCCTGTTGCAGTCTTTTATAGTTCTCATTTTATTTTCCATTAAACCCCAACTGTTGCAATTTAGTAACATCAATTTTCTTTAAATCTAGTTCTTCTCCGAATACTTTTCTTATATTTTCATTGATCATAAATATATGTTCAGTCATTTTTTTGAAAAACATTCCTAATTCCGGTGAGTAATCAATTTCTTTTGGCATATTATTGTTCTCTCCCATATGTCTAACAGAGTTCAACCATTCCATAACATTATCAGTTTTACAATCTTCGTCAATAAGATAACAATATTCATTATTTAATTCACCGTTTGGAAATCTCCAAACTTTAACTTTTTTTAATTTAAAGAAAACTTCAAAACCAAAAGGATTTGAATTCATTGGAGAATCTCCTTTAGTTCCATCAACCCAATGATAATCGTCCCCTCCGTTACCCTTCCTTTCAAGATATCCATCAGGATATAATTTTCCATTATTTCCTTTACAATAATGGCAATTAGTATCAATTCGATATTGAATCACAATCTTTTCTTCAATTAATTCTTTTTCTGAATATTTATCTGCTACTTTTTCAACTTCTTTAATTAAGCCATCTAAAGATTCCGATGAAAAAAATCCTTCAGTATAATTTCTATTATAATTAAGCTCTATACCGACTTGTTTTAATTGTGCTACAATATCTTGAGGTATTGTTGTTGTGAATAATCCTTGTTTGTTAACATTTACAATATATGAAAATCTCAATGCCTCAGATGTATAGTTTAATGTTTTTACTCTTACCATTTTATAATTTACTCCTTAAATATTCTTGCAATTCTGTTAATATTTCATTTAATTTATCTGCTGATGAAATTAATTTATCAGTTTCTGGATATGGTAGTCGTTGCATTTCAATAACCTTTTTTTTGATCATATAAATTTCTTGGCAAACTCCTTCCAATTTGGCTCTTAAAAATTGTTTACTCACTATATAAAACCTCTTTAATTATGTTCATTAAAAAAGATATTGGAATATTCATTATAAATAAAAACCATACTAATCTGTCAACGTCTGCTTGTTTTAATAAAGTATAGGTTATAAACATACTGACTGGAAGCGACCAAAACAATACAACAATGCCAAATACTATTTTTTTATTTTTATTACTCACTCTTTTGACCTTTTCTTACGTATTTTTATAAATATCAAGCGTTTTTTCGTACGCATAATTCCATTTCTGCAGCATACAATCTTCATAATTCATATTATCTTGTCTAATGTATGGTTTGCAAGACGGACAACTTTCTCTTATTTTGGTGAAAGTTTCGTATTGTTTTTTTAATAACATATCTTTAGTGATCCAATTCATCATTTCGTTTACTTCATTTTCTAACATTTTTATTAATCCTCTTCATATTGTTTTTTACCAATTAAATTTATTCTTACCAACATCTTGTAAATAATCTTTAAGTTCTTTATATGGTTCTTTTTCCATTATTTCGCTTAATCCTTTTTCAGTTATGTCAAATCTAACTTTCTCTATGTTTTCTGTATTGATATAATTAGAAATATTATGTAAGAAAATAGGAGGATTTAATAATAATCCTAAGTATTCCATTTGTTTTCTAGTAATATCAACGTGTGCTAATTTTATATTGTCTTTCATTTTTTATCCTTTATTATTTTAATGTATTTTAGCTTCTTAGTTTATAATTAAATTTTATTTTAATTTCAATTTCTTCAAGACTTAAATAATTAGTATTATGGTTCATAATGTTAGTTACATCCATTTTAATTTATATTTAAATACCCCTCAACATACAACTTATAACATATTCCACAAATCTTTTTACCTTTAACAATAAAATTTTCATTAAGCATAGCATGACCACATTCTTTACATTGATTAAAATTTTCCATTTTAGAACCACTTCTTTTTTCTTTTGCTGTTGATTTGGGGAATAGTTTTCCCTTTATTTTCTGCTCTTATAATTCCTCTTTCAATAGAGGAATTGACAAGCTGTTTAAATTCTTTAGAAAAATTATGATTACCTAAAGTATAGGCTTCAAATTCTTCCCAAAAATATTTTTGAACATCATTTCTTTTCATTTTAATCTTTACCAAATATTTTATATTTTAATACTGCAACTGATCCGGCCATAACTGTTTCTCCATGACTTAATAATTCCCTCCAATAATCTTCTATTGTTTTTCTGAGAAAATCTTTTTCCCTTTGTTCCATATTTATAATATCACTTGTTATTTTTGAAGCTGCAATTTTTGCCCAGTCTAAACTTTTATGTTTTTTATATTCAGATTTAATTCTTCCCTCAATTATTGGAAGTAGTTCTTCTCTTCTTTTCATTTTAATCAACCTCCTCTATAGTGTTCTTTTACTACAATTAGGACATTTATCTTCATCTGGACCTAAAAAATATTCACAAGCAATTTCTTTTTTCATTATTGATTGCCTTCATAATGGGTTCAAGTTTACCTCGTTTTCGTCTTACGTATTTAGTAACATTAACTTTATCTTTTATTACAATAAACCCCTCAACTTCTCTTCCAACTTTTTCTTCATATTTAATAAATAATTTATCTAACGCTGGTATTGAAATATCTTCAGGACATTTTTTTACAATTGGCACAATAGTAAAATATTCTGGTATTTTTTGATCAATAAAAGGATAAATAAATAAATCATGGTCATAATAAATATTATAAACTTTCATTTCATCATTTAAGTTGGCTTTAGCAAAAATGTAGAATTTTTGGCCGTCTGAGTTTGATAACCATTCGCCAAATATTCCTGAACCTTCATGTAATCTTTCTAATAAATCTGTACCGTTTATTTCTAACCAAGATTTCAATCCTCCTACCATATCACCGTCAATAATATTATTTATTTCTTCTAATGTATACCAAAATCTACGTTGCGCAATAATTAATTTATCGTTTTTTCTAAAAAATCCTAAATTTGCCCCATTTATCTTTTCAGTAATCATATTGTTGTTTTTTTGACTTACTCTTCTGGTTTTTGGATATAATTTTTCTTTTTTCATTATTTTACCTCCTTGGTAAAATCATAAACTTTTCCATCAATTCTTAAAATACATTTATGTTTTTTATAATCTTCAATCCATTCTTCTTTAGTTTTACATGAGCAAATTTCTTTAAAATCATGAAAACTATTAGGGGCAGGTTTTTTACATTTAATACAAATTCCTATTGGCATTTTTTAAATCTCTTATCAAATTCTTTATTAAACTTTTTAAGTTTTTTTGTCATTTTTCTCATATTATATGTTTGCCAAAACAAAATAATAGTGCTTATTATTAATAGTATTTCTAATATCATTTTTTTAAATTATCATTATAGTGCGTTGTTATACGAATTTTCTAGATATTTTATCAGCATAATCTTTATGCTCAAAACAGTATTCGTATGGACTTACAATTTTTTTACCACACTTTTTACATTTCCTATTTTTACGGAAATTATTTGAAGCTAATCTTTTATCTGTTGTTTTTCTCATTTTATTTATGTAGTACTTGTTATATTAGCTTTTTAACCAAACAATGCTTTTACTTTCTTTTTTCTTTGTTTGTAAAATTCTTCATATGTAATCTTTGATAATTTATTTATTCCATATTTTTTTCTTAATTCCCACAATTCTTCTATAGATTCATCGGTTGGAATTATTTCAATTTCTTTCATTTAATTATACTCCATTGTTCAACCATTGTTTCTGCAATACCTGGAAATGTTTTGCTTCTCATTATTTGTCTGTTTTTGCAATTATTTTATTTAAGGATTCTTGTGCAAGCTTTTCGGCTTCTTTTTCAATGCATTTTTTGTATATGCATAAACATTTTTATCTTGTAACTCTGGTTTAATTTTTTGTAATTTTTTAATAAAATCTTTTAGTTTCATTTTTATCCCTCTTTTCATAAATACTCATTAAATTCTTGTTTCAATGGATGCCCTTCAGGATATTTATTATATTGTCTAAAAGCATTAATATATAATTTTGCACTTTGATGTGCCATTGTTTCTGCATAATATCTAGGTCGAGAAACAACACCATTTAAATAAATTTTATCATTCCTAATTTGTTTTACTTTAATTCTATAAAGTTTCTTTTCTAGTTCTGATAATCCTAATTTATTTTTCATATTAACCACCATGCCAGTGCAAAAAATATTATAATAATTATGCTAAGTATAAAACAAACAAAAAGAATATTTCGTATGCCAATAGGCTGTAATTCTTTCGTAGTTGCGGTTGTATTTGTATCATTATTTGTAATATTATTATCTGTTGCAATCTTTTTTGTATTGTTATTTAAATTATTTATAATATCCTCAATATTTTCATCTGTGTCATCAATTATAATATCTGTATCTAGTTTTTCGGGTTCTACGTTTTTTATCGTTTCATTTGTTTCATTATTAAAAGGTTCATATGTGTACGCAACGCCTTGATAATTTTTACTTTTTGAACTGTGTCTCGGCTTAGTGGGCAAATTATAATCTAATAATATTAATTTATCTGAAAAGTGTGTTTTAAATATTACATTACTAACACTGCAAGTAAATGGAGTGTTTACATTATTAACGTATACAGCATGAGGACAACCAAATTTGCCAGTTGAAATATTTACAGTTTTGTTTCCTTTTGAACTTAAATTGAAAGATATTTTGTTATTTGAATATTTCATATCATAAAGTATAATGTCTTTGTTTACAACAAAAACGTCTAATATATCAATATTATCTATGCTAGTATTTATTGTATAATTTGTTATAATTGTATAATTGTTAATAGTATTACTTTTTGTTTGTAATAATAAATCGTATGATCCACTACATTCACAAAACCATGTATTATTTTCTAAGTTGGAGCAATTTTTTAATGTGTACTCTCCTTCGTCAATTTCTAAACTTCCTGTTATCGCTACGGTCATATTGACACAGTTTTCAAAATGGTATAAAGTTGCAGTTTCTCCTCCAACATACGCTTGAGTAAATGGAATAAGTATTAATGTGAATAATAGTAATAGTAAGTTTTTAGTTTTCATTCTTGTGTCCTCCTATGTAAAAATTAAAAAATAAAAAAAATTAAAAAATTATTAAACTTCTGAACCAAGAATTACTTGTGCATCAAATGAATATGTAGCTGGTGCAACATTTCCAAATGTCACTTTAACAGGGTATTTATAAACAGTTCCTGCATTTAGTAAATTAATTGGAATATTATATGTTGCAATTCCGTCACCCTGAGTACATAACCCAATACCAGCTAGTTCCTGTTCAATTCTATTTCCGCTTGTTTCTGATGCTCCAGAATCAATGAAAGTTAAACTTGTTAAATCTGCACAAGTTACATCTGATAAATCGTTTGATAATGTAACCTTAAGAATTTTGTCTTCAATATCGACGTCTGCTAAATTTTCTAATTTAACTCCTAAATATACTGAACTTAATCCAGTTGTTGCAATGTCGGTTAATTCTGTTTCATACTCTTCAATTTGATTAACTTCCCAAATTCTATCATCTACGCCAGTATTGACCGCATTATGTGTAACTTCTGCCATTTCAATGCTCATTGGACTTGTTACTGAAATTTCTGTTCTTGCGGTATTGCTCAAATAATCTACTAGTGCAGCAGTTGCTCCACCTATCACCATTAAACCAATTACAAAAACTGCTAACGGCATTCCTAATATTTTCTTCATTTTTTGTTTTTCCTCCAAGTATGGTCTAAAATAATATATATTTTAGATTTATTTTATGATTTTTAATATTTTCAAAGTTTGTTTATACTTTGTTATTTCTTTTTTTAATTCTTTTATTTGTGTTTCTAATTTTTTATTTTTTTTACGTTGTGTTAGGAATCTGCTTTCTGGTACATAATTTCCATGGACATAACTTGATATTTCTTTAAACATGTCATATATTTCATATTTATATTTATCATTTTCTAATAATGAAATAATCTTTTTCTGTGTTGGTACTAATATTTTTGATATTGTCATAATTGTTTCCTCTTTGATATTTATTTTGTATAGTAACTAATATATAAATGTTTTGTTATTGTTGCATATTTTCTATTAATGTTTTCATTAAATAAAATTTTGCACTTTTTTTATATGGATTTATTTTTGTGACTTGTATTAATTTTTCGCAAAGATTTTTAACAGTTCGGCCTTCTTTAGTTAATATGTATTTACAAACTCTGCCGTTTTTTTCTATTGTTAACCATCCTAAACTTTCAAATTTTATAATTATATCTCCTAGCAGATCATATGAACAATCTAAAGCACGTTGTATATTTTGTTTGTACGATACTTCAACTATTGGCAGTATTTTAATCCATAAAGGAAGTTGTAATTCTGTTACTTTTGTCATTTTCTATTTTTTAACTTTTTTAGTCTTTTTAGTTTTTTTAACTTTTTTAGATCCTAGTAAATCCATAACATGCTTTTTGGATTCATTGTCAGCTTTTATGAATTGTTTTTCTTCGTCTTCTGTCATTGCTACATTATTATTAATATTTTTGCAATGTGTATATTGTTTTAATAGTTTTGCAGTAAACTTAACTTTACCATGCTTTTTCTCAAATTCTTTAATATCTTTTTCATAATTATATACCATTTTATTTTTCACCTTTTTTATCTATTGACATATCTCGCATTTTATCCGCTAAAATATCTCTAATATCATTTTTAATTTGCATATTAAGTTCTCTTATCATTTCAGTTTTAAAATATGAACATTTTAAACCTCTATAACTCCTTAGAGACATTAATTGATTTAGTATTTGTTTTAATATTTCTTGTTCATTTTTATCCATTTTTAAAAATACCCCTCCTTTTTTAATGTATTATATTGTTGTTTAAATCTAAAAAATGTTGCTCTACTGCAAGGATGTTTATATTTAAACAGTTCAAATTGTTTTTTTACTTCTTTTTCTTGCTGTACTATTTCGTCAATAATATCTAATGGGTCAGCTTTTTCATAGTTTTTTCGAATTGAATTCTGAAATAAATTTAAAGCATTAATTTTATCGAAAATTACAAAATCTACTAATCTGTTAAGTACTCTAAAATTAAAATGTCTATCTACTACTTTATCTAATAATTCTATACAAAAATCAAATTCTTCTTCAGACAATTCTTTATTTTCAAATTTAGAGAATAATAAGGTTTTACTTATGGTTTTTATTTCTTCCGTACTATAAAGAAGCTCAAATTTGAGACATCTTGATAATAGGGCATTATAACTTAAATCTTTATTTTCATATGAATTATTGGATAAAATAATGATTTTACCAGTAAATTCAAAGCTATCTGGATAGTCCAATAAGACTCTGGCACTAGTTTTGTATGTAATGGTTCTAGTTTTAGTTGTTGAGTAAGTTGCCGCCTTTAAGATATTAATTGATCTATTGTCTTGTAATACTGATTCAACGTCGTCTAATACAATTACTGAATTGTTATTGTTGTGCAATAATTTGAATAATTCTACTGCGGTTGTAACTCCTGCATTATATTTATATTCAACATTGCAATTTTCTAAATATTTTAAAGTCTCATAAGTTTTGCCGTATCCAGGTTTACTGTGGCAAAATACACAATTGATTCCTTTGTTATTTAATAACAATTTATAATAATTTTTCAGTATTTGTATTTTTTCCATTTTTTTGTTCATTTAACAAAATATTAAATTTTCTAATGGGTATATTATATAACTACCATCAAATATCATATGACCTACCCCTTCATTGCTTTTAATATCGTCCCATGTGATATCATTTTTAAGTTGTTCTTCTGTGTAAGTATATCTTTTACCTTTGACCGTAAATTCTTTATCTTTGATTAGGTCAATAACTTGTTTAACTCTATCTTCAAAATTCATTTTCTAAAGTACCCAACTGCAAGTACATTTAATGTTACAAATAACAAAAATATTCCTATACTTGTTCCAGCAAAAATAAACAGTTCTTTAGTTATTATTTGCGAAATTGCATTTTTTGTAGCAAAAAATATTACTAATAATACTAATGATCCAAATAATGACATCATTTTTGAAAAAATAATAATACTAAGTCCATCATATCTAAGGGTAATATCTTCTTCAATAATCCAAACCCAAAATATAATCTCGGTCAATACGACCCAAGATAATAAATATTCCCAATACTGTGTAATAAATTCTATCATTTTTTATTTGCCCTCATCTTATAATTAGTTAATACTAACTACTATATAAATATTTCTTGTCATTCTAACATGACAACTGTTTTAATCTTTCTTGAAATCTGTCAATGAGTTTGTCAAGTTTCCCATTAATCAATGATTCCACCATACGTCTTTGAATATTTAATATTTTAATTCTATCTGGATCTACTGTCTTGTTCTTAGTATCTTTCAAAATCTTGCTTAAAAGGACTAATTTGTTTTTACTGAAAGTCAGTGTGTTGCTCTCTCTGTTTTTTTCTATCATTTTTTCTGTGTTGCTCTCTCTTTTTTTTATATTATTATATTCGTTTAATTTTTTTTGGTCGTGTTGCACCTTCATGAAGTCATTAATATCAGTATCTTTAGCAAATCCTAGTTCTCTAAAATTTTCAAAATCTTTATTATAATATTTAGCTTGTGCAACTGAATAATAATATAGAAAAACACTTTTTCCGCTTTTTTTATGTCTTGCACTGATTTTTAATATTGCTCTATGGTATTTCATTTTTATAACCTACTCTCAATTTCATCTAATAAATTTCTAATATCTCCCACTAGCTTTTTAACATTTTTACCGTTATTTATTTTAGAACCTAATTGTCCATCTAATAATAATTTATACACTTTCCATAAAGTAACTTCAAAAGTATTAATTTCTGTTGGAAATAATGTTTGAACATTTTCTTTTTTGTTATTTCTTAATGTTCGATATATTTCGGTTTCTCCAACACCTTGTTTTTTTAGTTTTGCAACTTTTTCAGGTTCAATTTTAATCCATAATAACCAATCTTCAATAGTACTTTTTGCAAAGCCATATTTTTTAGCAAATGCTCTAATAGATAATTTATTTTCGTTCATAAAATCTTTAAGTATTGTTGCTCTTTCGTATTTGTCAATGTCTGGTTTCTGTAAATCTTTAAACCAAACTTCCATTATTTTATTGTTCATTTTTAACACCATTTAAACTGTTGTTCAACATTATTTTTAATTGATTAATGATAAAATCAGCAGACGAACTACCATATAGGATGTCATTCTCTATTATAGGTTCTGAAAATTGATTTTCTATGTATTTTTTACAGTGATTATTGTCTATACCATTATGTTTTAATAAAATAATAACATCATTTAAAGCATTATCATACCTTAAGTCTATTAATTTATCTCTAATTTCATTGTATTTTAAACCTTTTATTTTATTGTTCGTTATGTTCTCTTTTAATTTATTTTTTAATTCTTTTCTGACTGCTCTAATGAATTTTGTTACACACCCATAATAATCAAAATATCTATCTGTACCATCATCACTAGTATTTCTTTTATCAAGATTTTTATAAACTTTTTTAAATAATGCCGTCAATTCTTCTATTTCTTTTTCGTTCATTTGTTTTTTCCCTTTAATCTCCAAATTATTTGTGTTCTTCCACATGCTTTACAATGAATAACTACATCATTATTATCTGTAAATTCAAAATTTACAAGTTTTCTATTACATTTTTGACAAACTATCATAAATGTTTTTTCTGTTTCTGAATAAAATTCTCTTTTCATTTTATTATTCCCAATTTTTATTCCAAATTCCAAGTTCTTCACACCATGATTTATGATACTTAGCAAAAAGTTTTTTTGTTCTTGCTTTTCTCATTTTTTCGTGCCATTCTGAATTGTAACAAGCTCCAAAATCATTATTTTCTAAATTAAATAATTCACAATTCGTACAATTTATTTCGCGAAATTCAAAGCAATAACCACAAAACATGACAGCAGCTTCTTTGATTTCTTGTAATTTAAAAGAAGTGTCTTTTAATGCCATTCTAATGTTTTCTTGTTTCATCATTGAAAGACTATGATATTTATATTTTTTTAAATCATATAATTCATTTGCTTTATCTACATCATAAATTTTTACATATTTTGGTATGCAATCAATTGATAAAATTTGTTTATTCCATCTCATTTTTCTTTCCTCTTTTTATTTAAAGCTATTAGTCTAGTTATTTCAAACTCTTTTAATGTTGCACTTATTTCGCTAAGTATTTTACCATAAAATAATAGGAAATCATCTTGAGTTTTAATTTTAGATTCATCATATAATTTTGCTAAATCTTTGCTTAAGTTTTCTGTATTCATTTTTCCACCTGTATATTATCTTTCAGTCTTAGGTTGTGTCTAAACCTTCTTAAACAATCAATAGCTTTATAAAGTTCTTGTTGAGTTTCTTCTTCTTCTCCTTCAAGCATTAAATTCATAACAGTATAATCTCTAATGTCTTGTTCAAATTTTAAAGCTTTGTTCCATAATGATTTATATCTAACACCATCACCTAAATAAATTGGATGTTCTTGTTTTTTATCTGATTTTTTATATACATACATTTTTTACCTCGTTTCTTCGTAGTGTGAAATCTTAACATTATATCCATTACTTTGTAATATTTGCATTAAAGTTTCTTTATTTGAATGTCTTATTGCATAAAAAATATCTTTTTCAGTTTCTTCATCTGCTATTATTTGTATCATTTTTATACATCTTTTTTATCTTTTTTTTCTAAACGTTCATTAATAAGTTTTTTAAGTGCTATTAATTCTTGTTTATCAACTTCTTCATCATAGGGAATTATATCAATATATTCGTCTTGATTTGGATATTCTGTATATTTTTCAATTTCATTTTGTAAATCTGGAAGATACGTTTCAATTAAATTTAATAAATCTATAAAATTACTCATTATTGCACCTCGTTATAATTATTATCTTTGTTTTGTTTTTCTTCGTCTTTAGTCCAAGTCTCAAAGTCTTTAGTTTTTATAATATTAAAACTATTATCACCTAAAACAATATTTTTCAAATATTCTCTGTATTTTTCTTCCAATTCTTCTTGCTCTAAATCTTCTGTAATTGTTTCATCATTATAATCCCAACACTTTTCAGTTAATTCAGCTTCGCACAATTTTTCTGCTTTTTGTATTATTTCTTCGTCAGTTTTTCCTTCTACAATTTCACAAAATGAAAAGTAAAATGTAATTTGTTTTTTCATTGTTCACCACCCTTAACATAATAAATATCAGAACTACCTTCAACGTAAGTATTTCCAATTGCTTCATATATACAAGGATGTTTTACAACAATTTTATTAAAAATACCTTCTTGATATGTTAAATTCTGTAATCTATCACTACTTAACTCAAAAGTTTCTCTGTCTAATTCTTTAAAATTCAATTCTTGATTAGTTCTAAGTTCTTCTAAAAAATTTTCAATTTCTTCTTTTGTTGCATTTTCTTCGTATGCCATAATAATTTCTGTAAATCCGTAAGTTCCCATTTTTATTTTACCTCTTGTATTTTCCAATATTCTTCATATGCGTTGCCTCTTGCACTTTCCATAAAAGTTACTCTAAATTTTCTTTTATCTTTTTCTAAAAAATGCGTGATATACTCTTCATCACAAACGGTTTCGTCCAATTCATCTTCAATTTTAAATTCTTTTTGAAATTGTTCTGCCGAATAAATTTCCCATTCGTTTATTACGTCGTCTGATAGTATCATTATTCAGCCTCATTTTCAATTTCATTATTTGTATCTGCATTAACAAACATAAAATCTGTTAAATCTTTACTTTCATGAGAATTTTTAATAATCTTTCTAAACTCTTCATAAATACAGTTAAGTTCATCATCAGTAAAGCTTTCATTCTCGTCTTTATCAAAATCTATTGTTGTCAATATATTTATTTTCATTCTTCCACCTTTTTAATATATAACTCTGCAAATTCATTATTTTGCCATAATTCTTTTCTAATTTTAGTTAAATCTCCCCAACAATCTACACTATGAAATAAAATTAATCGTTCAACTGCTTTTAATTTATTATCAAATATTTCACCATTTGCAAAATATTGGTTCATCTGTCCGTCCCAAATTTTATATTTCATTGTTTTGTCTCTTCTAATGTTTCTTTTTCAAAACATTCATCGCACATAGAAAATAAAGAAACTTTCCCACAACTGCACACCATTTCTAATTCTTTTGGAATTTTATATTTCATTCTTCTTCCTCTATGATTTGATGATTCATTTGTTTTTTTGTTGTTGCGTGAATTTCACAAAATTTTGTGATAGTTCCTCTTCTTAATAGTTCTTCTCTACATTTCTTAATTGTGTCTTTTAATTCCTCAAAATCCATATCTTTATAATTTAAATTTATCATTGTTCGACCTCGTGGACAATTATAACAGTTTGATCTTCTTCTTCAACTTCAATCATATCTTTATCTCCACTGTAACTCTCTCGGTTTCCAATAATAACATCTTTATCTTGATTAAATGTTTCAAGTTTTTCAATTAATTCTTTTACTTTCATTCTTTCAACTCATCAAATATTAAGTTCCAAGAACTGCTTTCATCTGTGTAAATATTATTTCCGTTTACGTCCATATCATTAACATAGAAACCTTCATTGTTTAAAATATCAATTATTCGTTTTTTAATTTCATCAATTCTAACCATTCTTAAACCTCATCAGTATATGAATACTCCCAATAATCAGATTGAGACTCTTCTCTTAATTGTGTTTCTGTTTTCTTGTTTATTATTTCTTCTGCAAATTCTCGTGCTTGTTCTTTATCTTTTGCGGTTACATCAATCACATAAGTAAAGGATTTTGTGAATGTTACAGTATATTTTTTCAATTCTATCTCTTTACAATGATATTTTATTGTTGCTTCTCGTTCTTCTTCTGTCATGCATTCACATAAACCAGTATAATCTACTGGTCTATTACATTTTTTACAAGTATAATCTCTAGTCATTTTATGCCCTCTTCCCTTTTTCGTACAGCAAATTTGCAACTTTTTTCCATTCTTTAACTTTGAATTTTGGATTAATCATTCCAATTAATTTACGATTTTTAGGAAATTCAATTTCATAACGATAATATTTACCACAAGTTGGCACTTTCCCTTTTTTTATTTGTTTATTACAAGGTTCGTCTCCAAAATTAGAACAACTATAACAATCTTCTTTTGGGGCAACATCAACCAACCATTTATGATAATCACCTTCATATTTTTGGTTATTCTTATGCCAAATTTCCATTATTCTTTTTGTATCGGCACAAATTTCTATTATTACTTTAATAGATTTATCAGTTTCAAAAACAATTCTTTTCCCATCACCACTAAATGTTATCGAAGTATAAAGTATATCAACTTTTTTTTCTAAAAAAGTAAAGTTTATTTTTTGTTTTTTTAATTCTTTAACTACCCAAGTTGGCAACCAATTAATAATTTTTTCTTTCATTCTTTCACCTCATTTTTAAATTCAAGTTGCATATTAGTAAAACCGTTCATTAAAAGTTTATGATTAACTTTAAAATATTTCTCTGCACCTTCGCTCATTTCTTCATCAAACTCTTTTTTAATATCTTCCTTGCACCGAATCCAGCCAAGTAATCTAGCAACTTCAACATTTAACGCTTTAGTAAATTCAACATTAAATTTAAAATGAATATTGCCGTTTTTAAAAGCTTTAAATTCAAACAGTACCATTCCATCAAAATCGTAAGCATAATATTTTTTACCAAATTCTTGAACTTCGTCCACTCTATAAATTTTAAACCCTAAATTATTAAAAATAACTTTAAAGTCTTTCAGTTTACTGTTATACTTATATGAAGTTTTTAGTTTTCCGTTCCACGAATCAACATCTATACCTAGTAAATGATTGCTACAAATTATTCTATAATCTAAAGTATAATGACTATGATTATCTGAAAATCTCCAATTATCATTATCAAAAGTTTTAATATTACTTTTGTAGGGTTTAACGTTTTGACTACTAGATAAATCTTTATAAAAAGTTATAAGTTGGTCGTCATAATAACTATTAGCATTTTTAATAACCCATACAATTAAAGAATATATATTCATTTCGTTAAACTCAACGGTTTTTAATTCTTTAAATTTCTCTAGCATATCCGCTCTAGTTTTAGACGTTAATTTGCTAGTGATTTCTTCAACTTCATCAAAAACTAATTCCCAATAAATATTTTTTAAGTTTATAGTTTTCTGTTTAATAGCTTCTTTAATGCTTTTTTTTGATACTCCTATTGTTTCGAGTACTTCTAAATCTAAAACACAAATCGCTTTAAAATTATCAAACAAAGTGGTTAATTCTTCATTGTATAACATTACTAATGTTTTAGCTTTGTTTTTAGGATTACACTCAATAAGTTTATTTTTAATTGTTTGTTTTTCTTTATTTTCTTTTTCGTATGAATGTAATTCTTCTTCAATTTTTGAATCTTGCATTTTGAAAGTTTCGTTAAACCATTCGTCAAATGCCGTTTCTTCAATGTTGTCTAAATTATTTCTATGATAACGTTCTTCTTTTTTCTTAATATATAAAACATCAACTTTAGCCCTTGCTTCTCGTTCTGCATTTAAAAAATCAAAACTTCCTAATATTTCAGGTTTTAATTCTTTTCTTTGTAGTAAGGAGTTAAGATCGTTGTCGTTTTTCCATCTGTCAGGCACTATAAAATAAATGTTGTTACAGTTTCCCTCATTAATTATTCTAATCATCCATTCTTTGAATTCGCTATATGGAGGATTACAAAAAATACTTTGAACTGGTTTATCAATTAATAAAGATTCGTGAAAATTTGTACCTAAAACTATAATATCTTTATGTAACCTATCAAGTAATATTTTTGATTTTTCAATTACATAATATTTATCAATTTTTCTTTTACTTGATACTGAATAACCCGAATAATTGCCAGTAAATTCATAATCTTTATTTTCTGGTTTGTCTATGTAAAATTGTTTCTTTTTAATTTCAAATTCATTATTATATTTTTCTTCTGCTAATTCGTCGTAAAAATTTTTAAAATTGCAAGTACCGCAACCAATATCTAAAACATTAATATAATTATCGTCAATATGATTAAATATACATGAAATCATTTCTTTAGTAGTAGGATAAAACTCAAAATCTTGTTTTGAGTCTTTTAATTCATTTATTAACTCTCTAGTTTCTTGTTTCATTCTTCAACCTCTTCTATTTCTGAACCATCTGCATAATATTGAAATTCCTCTTCACATTCCCATTCAGTCCAATAACTATCTCCTTCATCTGTATAATGTTCGTTCCATTCTTCTTTAGTAAAATTTTTGTATAAACATTCATCACTACAATAATATCTATCGCCACCATCTATACAATATCCTTCATTAAACACCTTATTACATTGACTGCATTTTCGTGCAAAAATTTCTTTTTCGACGTATCTTGTTGTTTCTACTCTAATATTGAAATGTTTTTTACAATCATTACAAACCCATTCTTCTGTCTCAATACAATGTTCTTCTCCCCATTCAACATTATTACTATTACAATAAGGGCAATTATCTTGAAAAATAACTTCTTTTGTTTGTTGTGGGTATTCTTTAGGTTGTTCGTTTTCGCTTGATTTTAAGTCTTTAATCTGCTTTGATTTCATTTCTAGCACCTTTAAATTATTGTTTTCAATATATTTGCTATTTGCTATTTCAATAATTTCTAATTCTGAATAATCATCATCATTTTCAACATCAATATAACCGCAATCTACATTTAAATAATCAATGGATTCGTCTAAATTTAATTTCTTCATTTATTCCACCTTCTTATTAAAACTATAATCAACGCTATCTTTATCTTGTCCAATTAAAAACCATTGAACAGGACAACTGTCTAACCATTCTAAAAAATCATCTGATACATTTTCTAATTTCATTGTTCGTCCTCTTTAAACTCTTTAATTAGTCCTTTTTTATTTTGGTTTATTGAATCTTTAACGCTTTCTAAAAATTGTTTTCTAGCTTGATTAAATCTATTTGTTGGCGTTCCTTTAAAATTATTTTTCATAGTGTTTAACATTTCATAATACATATTATCTATATCAACTATAGCCATTTATTCCACCTTTGGTTTATTATCTTCAATATGTTTTAATATTTCAGATTTTTCTTTGCATAACAGTTCTACATTTCTATTTGAATTTACAATAACTTCTTTAAAGTATTTTTCTAAAATTACAATCTCTGCTTTTTGTGTTTTAATCTCTTTAGTTAATGTTTTTTCTCGTTTTTTGATTTCTTCAACTATTCCTTTTTTGATAGTTTCAACAACTTCTTTAATTTCTTTATCAATTGGTTTTTCATCTGTAAACCAACTAAATACCTTGAAATGATGATGATAAATATAAGCCATACATAAGTCCTCAGTATTTATATTTTCGTCTAGTATTGTCTCTAATTCTTCAAGAAAAGCTTTAAAAGTATCATAATAAGTTTGTTCATCTTCAATGTTAATATAAAAGTCTTCGTCATTTACAATTATAAAAGTATCGTCTCTATCGTTTTTAAAATATTTAGAAATATCTGTTGTATTGAAAACTGTATTTAATGTTTCCAAATAATAATCATCAGAATCAATATATCCAAACTCATTAAATTCTTTACTATCATCATCAAAATTTAAAAGTTCTTCTGTATCTTTTTCTGAAATATCTTCAAAAAAATTATTTAACCTTCTTAATTTTTCTTCTGTGTGAAAGTAATAATTGCTTAGAATTTTAGGAGTTTGTCGGTCGCAACCATTAAGAACTAAATCTCTAATTCGTGCCGAAAACTCTTTAAAAGAAGTACCTTTTAAAATTGTAAAATCTTCTGTCAATGTCTTATAATAATCAGATAGATTTAGTTTAATCCATTTGTTTATTTTTGCATTAATCTTTTTTTCTTTATGTGATAATTTTTGTTTCATTTTATTACCTCTTGCTTATTTGAAATTAAGCATAATTTGTTTTTACTTATATCAATTAGTATATACTAACTAATATATAAATATTTGTATTATTTAGTTTAGGTATTTATAAAAGAAAAGTAATTTCTATTTTTGTGTTACCCTGTGAAAGTCGATTTTCATTGATTTTGTGTGTTACCTGCTGCACTAATCAAAAGAATTTTATGTGTTACCTGATCCAAAAGGTAACACGGTTTTGAGTAACACAAGATCAATTAAAAAAATTTATTTTTTTCCGTAAATTTTCTTCGGGCTATTCCTTAATTTAACTTTTAACATTTCAATATCTCTAGCTATTAATTTATTTTCTTTTCTTAGTGCTAATACTTCGGAAATGATTTCGTTTAGAGTTCTTTCAAATGTTATTAATTTTTTCCATACTCCTGCAACGTTTTCAATTCTTTTATTTAATTTATCGTATTGATTAACTGATAAATATTTTTTTCTTGTTAGTTCTCTTTTCATTTATTCGCCTCTTTAATTTAAAAATCTAATATTATCATTTAATATTAATTTATATTTTTCATTTACAAAAATTTCTTTTCCTATTGCTTCCCCTTGTTTTACTTTTGTTCCGTCAGTATAGCAATATTCTTGAAATTCTTTTCCTTCTTCTGCATAAATAATATGCTCTTTCATTCTTTAACCTGTTCATTTGTTTCAATAATATCTTTTAAATGTTCTTCAAACTCTGTTAATAGTTTGTCATAACTTAATTCTAAACCTATTTCTCCCTCTAGTAATGGGTTTATTTTTATTTTTTCTTTTTCTAAACATTCATTTAAAGCTTTATTTAAATAATGTTTTAATAAGTCTTCATCCAATATTTTAAATTTCATTTATTCAACCTCAATATCGCAATAAGTTCCTACTCTTAAATTATCTTTTTCAATCTCTACTTTTGCGTATCCGTCAGATTCTAACTTTTTTAAATCTTTTTTAGTAATTATTACCTTCATTTATTCAACCTCTTTTATACAATCAAGTAATTCGTCAAAATCGCTTATAAATTGTTCTTTGTCTTTTATTTCTTTACTTTTAAATAATGCTTTAATTAAAGCTATTAATAATAAACCTTTAAGGTGTCCAACTTTCATTTATTCAACCTCTAATTTATAATTTATTTTTTGTTTTGTAGCTTTAAAAGTATGTTGTTTAATGATTTTTAAAAGTTCGTCATAAGATAATGTATAATATTTTTTCCCATCAGTTAATTTAACTTTTTGAAATTCAACCCATAAACTTTTAAATTTATTTCCTTTCATTTTTCAATCCTCACTATTAAACATTTCTTCAAGTTCTTCTTTATCGGGGTAAATTTGGGCATTTTTACCTATTAAAGATACTGTTAGTATAGTTCCATCTTTTAAAAAATTACTTCCGTATGTGTCAGAAAAGCCCCTCCTTCGTTTCCCTCTTTCCAATCGTTACTTTTTAAATATTCTGCAATATAATTAAATTGTGTTTGTATTGCTTCGTTCATTTTTTAAACCTCGTGAGTATTAAAATTATATTGTATTGTTTGTTGTTCTACGTCTTCAAAGTAACTAAAACTTTTATTAAATTCGTCTAAAAAATAGCCGTCCTCGTGCAAATCTTCCTCTTTAACTCCAATGGATTTTAAATATTTAATATGTTTAAAAGCCTCAAATAAAGTATTATACCATTGATTTAAAGCCTCTCTATAATCACTATGAACAAAAACTTCTGATTCTTGTGCATTATCTGTTGCAATCATAATTGTATATATTTTCATTCTTATATCCTCTTTATATTATCGATTTCTTTTCCAAAATCTAAACAGTCGCTAGTGTTAGTACAATCTTCGCACCAAAAAACATTGTTTTCAAAATCAATATTTATATTAGTGCTATTGCAATTTAAACATTTTAAATTAAATCCTTTATCTATTTTTTTCATTTTTTTAAAACCTCATTATTATCCATTTCGTTAAAATAGCAATCCCTACATAATATTTTATTAAATTTAAATGTTAAATTTATAGTCGATAAGCATTTTTCACATTCTTTTATAGTTTGTAAATTATTCATTCTTATAACCTCATATTTAACATATATTTAATAGATTTATTTGTTTTATGTCGTCCTTGTTTCCATAAAATACGCTTTTTGTCTGCGTTAGTTCTGAATTTCATTTTAATAAAAAAAATTAAAAAACTTCTTTGTGGGTTTTCATACTTTCGCCACAAATAGCCCGATTAATAAGTTTATCGGTTTCTTTTCGTTCTTGCTCTTCTTTTTTTTCGTCTATTAATACCCCTTCTTTCGTACATCTATCAACTTTATTTAAATCAAATATATTAATACTTGTTGAAATTTCGCCTGTTTCTCGATGTTTATAATATGTTTCGCTGATTTTAAACTCTACTTTTTCCATAACTTTTTTATATCCTGTTATTTTAGAAAATTCTATTTTTTGTTGTGGTGTCATATAATCTTTAAAGAGATTTAACCATAAATTAAGTTTATCTTTGCTATCGTTATAATCTAGTGAAATACTTTTTATTGCCCCTGTTTCATCAATTACTAGAAACTTTAAAGCGGAATAAGTACCTTTTTTAGGTTTATTCCATTTTTGAGTTTTTGGGTTTAATGTTTGACTGCAAAAACGTCCCCCTCTTTTAGTTGTCTCAATCCAATATTTTATATTAGTTCTTTTAGTAAATCCATAAGGATAATTTTTAATAAGAATTTCTTTATTTTGCTCTAAAAAACCGATAGAAAAATTAACTATTTTATCACTATAACCTTTATATGATAATTCGGTTTTATTGTTGTCGTATAGTGCTTTAAGTTCGGCTCTGTCTGTTTCGATATTGCTATCAAATTTAATAACTTTTAAGTTTTCGTTTTCCATTTTTTTAACCTCTTGCTTTAATAAGCATATTATATTTAATTATAAAAAAATAGAATAATAATGTTTTTTATTCTATTCTTTTTTTGTTTTATTTAATTTCTTTTATATTTGTTTGTTGGTTCTTTTGGGTAATTCCCTAACCTTATCGTATCAATTAGTATATACTAACTAATATATAAACATTTGTATTATTTAGTTTATGTATTTATAAAGGAAAATTAATTTTATTCGTGTGTTACTCTGCGAATGTTGATTGTCATTGATTTTGTGTGTTACCTGCTACGCATAAAAATCTTATTTTTGTGTGTTACCCTGTAAAAATATAACTGAATATTGATCTGTGTTACCTGCTGCACTAGTTATAAATAATTTGAAATTTTTGTGTGTTACTGATCGTCGGAGGGTAACACAAGAAATATAAAAAAATTAAAAATTTAAAAAATTGAAAAATTATAATTTAAAAAATTCAAAATATAAACCTAAATTGAAATATTGAATTTTCTACTTAAATCTTTTAAATCTTTATGGTTTAAACTTTTGAAATCTGAACCATATAAATTTAAACTAATTTCGTTTAATATCGTTTTTGTTTCCATTTTTTCACCTTTTTATTTGGGTTATTAATAAACCCTATTTTATTTTTTGTATTATAATCTCTATTAAAACCTGTTAATTTTCCATTTTTAATTATAATATTTTTAGCTTTCAAAATACAATAATCATTTAATTCTTTTAACTTATCCATTTTTTATTTATTCTTTTTCTTTATTAATTTGTTTTAATTCTTTTGCACCTTTTAACCCTATTATTAAACCTTTATGAAACTCTCTTAATTCTTTCGGGTATGTATTTGATTCTTTATTATTATCTATCATGTATTGATAATAATTAATAGTTTTATCAATTCCCAAATCTTTTAAAATTCCTTTCACGTCTTGTAAATATCGTTTGTATAATGATTCTTTCATTTATTCCACCTTTTTTATAAACTCTAGTTTTTCAATCATTAATAAAATACTTTCCTTATTATTTAAATCTTTAAATAAATTAAATATTTTTTCCATTTGCTTAAATGATTTTTTTCTTTTATGTTCTAAAAAGTAATAACTAGAAAATTCTTTTTTAATAGTCTTTTCGTATCTAATTATTTTTAATAATAACCCAGTTCTATAATTATCTATATTAAAAAAAAAATTTGTTTTGTCATTATCGCTACAATTTAAAACACTAATAAAATTTTTATTAAAAGATTTCATTTATTGCACCTTGTTTATAATTTTAGATAATTTTAAACTTAATAAAGTATTTTTAAAAATTAAATCATTACACTTATTTTTATTTATGTTTTGTAATTTAAACATAATATTATTATTGTTTTCAATTTGTTTTAAAATTTGTTCTTTATTCATTTTTGTAACCCTCTAAAAATTTTAAATATAAATATTCAGTTTTCTTTAAATTAAAAAATTGATTTTCTTTATTTTTAGCTTGGTATTTATTATTTTTTTTCGTTGCTCTGTAACCTAGTTTAAATAAATATTCTATTTGTATAAAGTTTTTTTCAATGGTATAATCAATTTTTTCAGTATTAAAGCGACATTTAATATTATCTTTTAAAAAGTGTTTAATCTTTTCAAATGGTAACTTTTTATAAAAAATATGTTCAGAATCAATAAATTTATTTAAATAAAATTCAATTTTATTTTTTTTCTCTTCTTGGTTCTTTAAATATTCTTTATGCGTTTTTTCGTCCTTTTCGTTTTGTTCTATTCTTTTTATATCTCTATCGATATAAATATAAACATCTTCTAATGATTTTAAAACTACGTTATCATTAAAGGAATTTTTTGGATATACTAAAAAGCCTTTAATAATATTATTTTTATTATCTTTAAAATTTCTTTTTTCAATTTCATAATTTTTATAATTCATTTTTTTAAACCTCTACCTATTAGCCCAATAGCCATGGCTAGAAACTTTATCTTTATATCTTTTCCAATAAGTATTTAACCTTTTTAAATAATTTTCTTTAAAGCTATCTAATAAATTTTTAATAATTATTTTTTCTTCTTTTGTCACTTTTCTTAAATTATTAATATTTTCCCTTTCCATTTCGTAAGGTTTTAAATCTCTTAAATATTTTATTTCGGGAGCTTGGTCATAATTAGGAAATAAAAATAAATCATTATCTAGATTATAATTTAAAGCGTTTTTAAAATTATATCTCATATTATAACTAATAAAATTTTCTTTTGTTATTTCGGGGCTTTTATATTCATCATTATAATATAAAGTTTTTTGTATTGTTGGTTTGTGGTCAAAACTCACAAAACAGTCTTTTAATTTTAAATAATAGCTACTTTTTAAACAATGTTCAACCATTGATTTATCACTTCCCCAAACTTTTTTTAAACTATCTTTTATGTTTAATTCTTCTTTTAATATTTGTTTTTGTTCATTCATTTTTATAGACCTCTATTAATCATTTAAAGAATAAAATTCTTTTTCATTAAATATAATACTATCTAATACTCTAAGGCTGATTATATCCCCAAATTTCGACAAATCTTTAAATATGGTTATATCTTCTTGCGATGGGTTTAAATCTCCTGTTGGGTGATTATGGGCTATTATTAAACTATTAGAATTATTTAATAAAGCACTTTTAAATAAAGTTTTTGGGTCAATTAAGCAAGAATTTAAACCACCCTTAAATAAAATTTCTGAATTGATTAATTTATTTTTTGTATCTAAATAAAAAGCGATAAAATTTTCTCGATTAAAATCAATGTTAAATTTTTTAATTTTTTTAAAAATGTCACTTGATGATTTTATATTTCCTATTGTTTCCTTGAGTATAAATATTTGTTTCATTTTAATAAAACCCCTTTGTTAAATCTTCAATTAAATCGGAGTCGTTTAAATTATATGTTTCAATGTCTTTTATGAATTCGCCGTCAATATATGTAAAATTATTTATAATTTCTTGCGTAGTAACATTAAAAGAAATAAATAAATAATTATCAAGAAAATAAACAAAAACTTTTTTATTAATCTTTTTAATATCTTCTAATAAACTGTTTATTGATTCTTTCATATTATTTGATATATTGATTTTTAAATTTTCTTTCATTTAGTCCCACCCTTTTAAAAATTCTTCAATTTGACTTAATACTTCTTTTTGATTATTATACATAGTAAAATTAATATTTCCTTTTTCACTTCTGAACACTTGAAACCAATTATTAAACCTTTTTGTCTGAATTTCTATACCTTTATAAAAATAAGGTTTAAATACCCACTGATTTTTTAAAGTCCTTAAATCTTTTCTAATTTCCTTTATTAGTTCGTTCATTTTATTTAACCTCTTTAAATTCTTTAATTATAAATGTTTTTCCACATTGAGAGCAATTAAAAACCTCGTTTACACTATCAAAACTAAACCATTCCGATTCATTACAATATGGGCATTTCATTTTAAACCACCCATATAAATTAAATTTTCGATGAAGTTGTTTTTATATCTATCAAATATTTTTGATTTTTTCATATTGTTTAAATTTTTATAATCGTTACATATTTGATTATATAGTCGGTCAGGCTCAAAAATAATAATATCTTTTTCATTAGTGATAAACATAATATTAATATCATAACTCCCCGAGTCGTCGCCGTCGCCGTTCTCCTCTTCAAAGGCTTTTTTAATGTCACTATATAAGAATTCTTTTTTAATTAAGGTTTTTGTTTGTGTTGAATTATTAAAGGCAATTTCTCGCCCTGTTTCGTCCTCGTCGTATTGTACTGAATTAGTACAAACTCTTTCTCTATAATAAACAATTATTTTTTTTTCATTCATTTTATTTAAACCACCTGCTTAAATTCATTGATTTAAGCATAATATTAAAATAAGTATTGAGAGTTTTATTTAAACATTTCTAACCACTATAAAAGAACAACAAAATAAGGCATTTTTATTTATAAAACTATTTAAAATAAGTCTCAAAGTCTCACGATTTGAAATTATGTTTATATGATTTGAATTTTTGAAAGTCTCAAAGTCTCACGATTTGAAATTATGTTTATATGATTTGAATTTTTGAATTTCTTATTTGTGATATTTGAATTTTTGAAAATTTTAAAAATCTAAAATTTGAAAAATTGAATAATAGGTTTATATTCAAATATTTAATAATTGAAAAATTGAAAAATTCAAATTTATTTTAAAGTGCTGCACCAGGATTTGAAATTTTGAAATAGTGTACGACTCCTGGATCATATTATTTATTTGAATTTGAAATTTGAATTTTTAAGACTATTTTATTGCAGGGTTTTTTATAAATTTTTCTTGTGTTACCGTCCTGCTTAATATTTTATGTGTTACCCTCCCGTGATCGGTAACACACCATATGGTACAATAATATCTATTGATGTGTACGATATTCTCTTGTGTTACTTTGTCTTCGCCAACGCCTAGTAACACAGTGATTGAAATTTTAATTTTAATTGTCTGCAGGTGTATTTTCCTGTGTTACTTTGGTAACAGTATTTGTGGGAGTAACACATTAATTGAAAATTAAATATTGAATCGCTTGTTAGAGTAACACTTGGCAGTCATTAGATCTTATACAATTAAAAATATTTATTTCAAAGTTTAACTTGAAATGATAAATACTATTACGCATACAGTTCTCTGTGTAAAATGATTCGCAGCATAGGGGTAAATAACTAAAATAACTAAACCTTTTAATATAATGTTAAAACCTTTAGTATAGTGCTAAAACTTTTAGCATAGTGTTAAAGGTTTTAACACATAGCTGTAATCTACGTGATAATCGAAGTGTTTTTAACAGTGCGAGAAAAACAGTTATAATAATATGATAAAATATTTATTATGTATGCAATGTATTCAGCTTAATTAATCTACGTAATAGTTAATTGATCTGTATTGTAGTGATGTATCTTTAGTGATTACTAATAAAAACAACATTATTAGAATTTACTAAACTATTTATCATCTTTTTTTAGTTTTTACTAATAAAATTAAAATTATTAGAATTTACTAAACTATTTTGTCCTATTTTTTTACATTTTAAAATTACATTCTTTAGTTTTTACTAAAAAAATTAATATTATTAGAATTTACTAAAATATCTAGCACGATCATGTCGTTTTTTAGAATTTTCTGTGCTATTTTTATTTGGAAAAGTTGTCCTAAAATAACTCTTTTATGACACAATATACTGACTAATATATATTAGTTAGTATACTTTTTAGATTAAATTATACACGTTTTAATGGTAAAACTTATAAATTATAAGAAAATGGAGGTATATACTTGTAATTTATAAGTCAAACGATTACAATACTTATAATTTATAAGTTTCAAGAATAACGTAAGAATGTTGTATAAATCTGGTGTGCAACTAAATTTCACAACCGTTAAGATATAATGGTGGTCGATGTTTCAAGGTATTACCACAGTATACTTATATATTATAAGTCGTGAGTGTAGAGTACTTATATATTATAAGTCGTGAGTGTAGAGTACTTATATATTATAAGTCGTGAGTGTAGAGTACTTATATATTATAAGTCGTGAGTGTAGA
>Ga0180433_10000636_pt1 | contig 59532 bp, 43 predicted proteins | sample SS_ome_8_FD_132980 | JGI IMG/M metagenome (GOLD analysis project Ga0180433, IMG submission 132980) | Hypersaline lake sediment archaeal communities from the Salton Sea, California, USA - SS_1_D_1 metaG | ecosystem: Environmental > Aquatic > Non-marine Saline and Alkaline > Hypersaline >... | reverse complement strand
GTCGTTCATCCTAGTCACCCCTGTGACAGCAGAAGTCGACATTGCATCGTAGGCGATCCAGCACAATCCACTATCACCCCACCCTGTGCCCCAGGAGTTTTGCACCTTGAATGCTCCGACGTAGCCGCCACCACTTCGGTCGTCATCATATCCCACAATGCAAACAGAATGGCCACCGCGAATTGCTTGTGAATTTGGATACCACACGTAATTTGTGCCGGACCCCAAGTAATCCCACGCACTGTCCACGACAATGCTGATCTCAAGAACATAACCATCAGACAGAGCTTCTTTTATACCCTCCACATTGGTCTTACTCAGAGAAGCATACAATTCATTACGAAGGGGCAAGGCACTTTCGCACGCAGACTGTGAAGGCCACATCAGATAGTCAGAAGAGCTATAGGGCATCTCCAACATGGACGTAACACCGCGCTGCCTCAACAGCCAATGGGCATGTGAAACATAAGCTCCCTGATCCCGGCCGCCGTTGATCTGATTGTAAACAAAGGCTGGACTCGCCTGTCGCGATGACTGCGTCAAATCCCAACCATGCTCTTGTCCCTCGTGATAGCTCTTCAGACCGTATCCTACCGACCAACCAATACAGCTCCCCTGTGATCCCTGATTGCCTACCGGAGGCATTGCCGCTGAATGGTCAATGAAGGATGGCAGAGCTGCCATTGGAACCGCTCCCTCTGACAAAAGAGCGTTCTCCGGACATGACAATGGAGACATCCCATCAGGCTCCAAAAGACATCCAAGACCGTACTCGTCAGAGAGCACCACTCCACCGAAAAAAAGGGAAACAAAGAGGAGTAACGCAACTGCTGAAACCCGGGCCGCCCTGCTCATACAACTGCTCCCTCTCAATAGACACATCTTTGCCAACTCGAGGTAGCAGTCGCGTTCTCTTACATCGCTCCAACAGCTACGCATCGGCTGAAAAATAGACCGCAAGTAGAAAAGAGCAAGTGTCGTGCCAATGTTCCTTTGTCCTCTCATCTTCAACAGAGTCCCTTGGCATGTTACTTTTTGATAATAACATGCGTCATTTGGCATCATGCCATCCAGGACTCTAAGTGGCACGGTTTTTCACTTTTACGTGCATCGACAAGCAGCCTGTCGTCACATCATGGGAAGTGTGCCTGCATTGTCTGGTAAATGCGTGCTGTACGCGTATTCACTCGCATGTTGCCCATGCGAAACGTTAAGCTACGAAAGCGTGCAATTGCGTCAACAGGCAGCTAATGGCAAACAACGGCTAGAGCAGCTGAATCCACGGATGATATACCATTCATGCAAGTCCGAACCTGCATTGGATCATTGTCACCAATGTTCCAGAGAAGAAATGATAATCTCATTTCCTGCTCCTGCGCATCATTTTCGTTGACTGCACGCATTGAGATCGTCCTTTCCCTGTGCCATTACAGTTCTGCTTTGGTGCAGCACAGTCAGCCCTCCATTCTTCGTGATCAAGCGGTGTTGAGCACCGTGGCGACTTGTGAGACAACATGTGTATGGCGTTCTTATGGTGCGCTTTCGTGGGGCGTTGAAAAAGCGTACGAAGTTGAATAGAATGTCGGCTCAAGAAACTCAAGTAATAGGAGGAAGTTTGTTCGAATGAAAGCGCACATGTCCTTGCTTCAGAAGCTTCGCGCAGAATACAAGCCTGCGCTACCCAAGGTCCTTGAGACAGGAAACTTCACAGTCGAGACCGAGCCTATCGGCAAGCTGACTGCGTCAGATGAAGATCTGAAAGAGATTCGGGAAAGCTTTCCCCATTCTATCGATGAAAGTGTTGTTCGCTTCACTGAGGCTGATAGTCCTGACGATTCCCTGAAGAGCGACCCACTGACTGTCGGTGTCGTGTTATCTGGCGGTCAGGCACCCGGTGGACACAATGTTATCGCGGGTATTTGGGATGCTCTGCAAAAGACAAATCCCGGCAGCAGGTTGCTCGGCTTTCTCAACGGGCCGAAGGGTGTTATCGTTGGCAAATACCAAGAGCTGGATGGCGAACTGATTGACAACTACCGGAATACCGGCGGCTTCCACATGATCGGGACCGGACGAGACAAGATCGAGAAACTTGAAGAGCTAGAGAGCTGCCGCAAGGTTCTTACTTCTCTCGGGGTCAACGGCCTTGTCATCATCGGCGGAGACGACTCAAACACGAATGCAGCGGTTCTTGCCGAATACTTGCTCGACAAGGGAGAAGACATACAGGTGATCGGAGCGCCGAAGACGATCGACGGCGACCTGAAAAACGAGTGGATCGAGACATCTTTCGGTTTTGATACAGCTACGAAGACCTATTCTGAACTGGTCGGGAACATCTGCGTGGACTGTGTGTCCTCCGGTAAGTACTGGTATTTCATCCGCCTTATGGGACGTACAGCCAGTCACATTACCCTTGAGGTCGCCCTACAAACTCGACCGAATATAGCGATTATTTCGGAAGAGGTCCGGCAGAAGCAAATGACTTTGGCCGATGTGGTGGGGCAAATTGTCGACGTCATCTGCCGACGAGCAGCTCTCGGCAAGGATTATGGTACCATCCTTATCCCTGAAGGAATGCTTGAATTCCTGCCGGACATGAGACATCTGATCGATGAGTTGAACCATATCCTGAAGGATGACGAGGAGTATATTGAGTCACTGCATTTCCACTCCGACCGGGTCCAGCACGTCAACTCCAAACTCAGCCCCGAGTCGGCCAAAGTCTACGCTTCACTGCCAGAAGATATCCAAGAAGCTCTTCTAAGACGCGACAAGCACGGAAATGTGCCTCTGTCGCAGATCGAAACGGGTGACCTCATCATCGATCTTGTTACAGATGAGATTCGTTTGCTGAAGAGCAAGGGTCAGTACAAGGGCAAGTTTCAAGGGCTTAGCAGCTTCTTCGGTTATGAGGGTAGATCCGTTTCGCCTTCCAACTTCGATGCCAATTACACATATACACTCGGCCACGCCGCGACGCAACTCATCCGTGCGGGCCTGACAGGCTACACCGTTTCGGCGCGAAATCTCGTCGCTCCAACGGAGGAATGGATCCTCGGTGGCGTGCCTGTGACCGCGATGCTCAATATTGAGGTGCGCAAGGGTGAAAGAAAGCCAGTCATCAAGAAGAGTCTTGTTGATTTGGACGGAGCGCCCTTTAAGGAGTTCGAGAAGTCCCGTCATGCCTGGGCTATGGAGGATGACTACATCAGCCCCGGCCCGATTCAGTATTTCGGCCCGTCGGAACTGTGCGACACTTTGCCAAAGACACTGTTGATCGAGCATGGCAAATCGGGAACGTAGCGGCTTGTACCAGATGCTGTTTAGTGGAGTGTGATGAAGCGGAGATGTTGGTGAGAATGTGTTGAGTCAAGAGAAGAGGAAGCTGCCGACAGCTTCCTCTTGTTCTTGGATGGTCACTGCGATGAGCTGCTTTCTTCGACAGACTGCACCTCCACCCACTGGACGTCCACAGCGCCGCCTTCGAGCGCTCTAAAGAAGATGTCCTCCCCTCCCGGAAGCAAATTGAGGATGCTGCTGTACTTATCCCATTCGTGCGAGGTTATCTCGATGTGCCAAGGCTCTGTCGCGGTATAGATGCGGAAATCCGGAACGCGGTGTTTTGAGACTCGCCGGGCACGCACCGTGATTCGATGCGGCCCCGCGTTTTCGTTGAAGATCGGTATGACAGCAATGGACCGGCCTCTTAACATCCAGTAGTTGTCCCTCACCGGCAGTGGACCTAGGTTGTGGTCACCGTACACGTAGGCATTTTCCGCCATAGAGAGCCTTTGGCCAACCTTGTTGATTCGCGTTTTGCGGTCAATCTTGTCGTTCTTTCGTTCGTCTGGAGTGAGGTACTGAGTGTTGTAAGCGCTGCTTGTGCGAGAATCCGGGGAAGTGGCAGGCTGAAGAGTTATGTCGGGGATTTTCAGCTCCGCAAGCACTGCTTCGGCGTTTGTCAGTATCTGTTTGTGAAGACGGTAGTCAGTAGCTTGAAAGAAGCCGCGTAGTACGTGGCGCTGTTGCATCTCTGTCAACTCAATGGTCAGTTTGTAGTTTCCGTTGTGGTCAGTAGTTGTTCTGCCGATAATGGACTCCCGTTGTCTCTGACCGGGGACATTTTCCTTGGGACCGGCATCTGAGACATAGACCAGTGTGTTTGCCATGCCGTTGCCTTTTTCATTCAACACTCGTCCGAGTATGACTACATTTTCAGCGCACAAGCCTTCCCCAGTCGGAGCCAGGATCAGGAAGGCTGCCAATGCCACGAAAGTCACCGCGGAAGCGCGTAAGAAGCTGCATTGATCTTTAGAGGATACATGTCGTCTCAAGTTCATCGGATAGATCCTCCCGTGGCTCTCTCAAGCTGATCATGGCATGAGCAGATTGTATGGCACATACAATGACCGCGCTTCTGGTCCATAAGGATTCTACCACACAAACGTGACCAGATTATCATCCAGCATGCCGAATTCATCTGCGAGCTTGAGGAAAAAGATGAAGTGGCGGTAGCCCATGGCGATGAAGAACTGGAACATGTTGTCCTTATCCGGCGATGATGCCAAGGTCAATCTCACTCCGTTTTCACCATAAACCTTTACATACTTCTCATCACCGGTCAGTTCATACCAGTGATCAAGCACCGTAAGGTCCGCCCAGTTGATGCCCTGATTACGGAAGTGAACATAGCCGCGACAGTCTGGATTGCCCAGGACATGGACGTAGTCCTTTGTAAGATTCTTCCAGAACTTCAGCACTTTTTCATCGTTCGTAACCCGGTAGACCTCCCATACCCCATCATATAGCCACGGGTTGTTGTATGGGGTATATCTGCCGGAACCAGCGGGGTACTCAAACATCGCCTGACCACGCTTTTCAAACCGGTCACACAATTCGTTGACGACGTTCATCGCTCCTTCGATGTACTTCTCTTCGCGGGTGTAATTGTAGAGGCACGCAAGTGATAGCAGCGGCCAGCCCGCTTCACGGCTTGTGAAGTACATCGCTCTGTTGTATGGACCATTGATCCAGTAGAGCAGGTTGTCGCCGATACGTTTCGAAATCCTCAATGCCTCGGGGTCGCCTGTGCCAAGATAATACAGCAGCAGGCCCTCACACCATTGATGGCTCGGATAGACCTCGCCATCAGTATGACCGGCCGCGTGAGGACAGTCCCCTCCGTCACGTTGTGGTTCGGTGCTGAAGTCGATGTAATCAATATCCATCAGGTGCCTGACGGCCGGGACGCCGTCGTATCCTCTGCCCTTTCGCCAGGCATCAATCATGAGAGCGTGGATGTAATCTTCTTCGTTATTGCTAAACTGGTGGACGCCCCACTCCATCATGCGACCACGATTTGTCACTTCATCGCCGTAGTCCTGCCAGCCTACAGACTTTGGCCAGAGATGGGAAGGTTGTGCTCTGAGCAGCGTCTCGATCTTCATTTCCAGAAGCATGTATTTCCGGTTTTGGGGGACCAACGTTCGGTGAACGTCCGCGATCCTGCATTCGCGATACCATTCTGCAGTAGCACCAAGGACGCCCGGATAGCTCAGCAGGCCTGCAGAGTCAATGGCCTCGGCAGCGCTCAGTTCGGGTCCGTGGAAAGAAAGTTGAATATCGCGTGTTTTGCCCATTCCCTGGTTGAAATGAAAAGGCTCCTTGTCCTCGGGAAATACATCGATTGTGAACGTCTGGTCGTCACTTGCAAGGTGAATGGGGCCGTTCAGAGTGGCATCCTGAACGTGAAAACTCATTCCACCAAGCTCTGGATCGTGCAGGTCGACCACCCCCGCGCATATTCCCCAGTCTTCGTTAGCAACCTTGTGAAGCATGCTCCATGCAGCCGTATCGGGATCCTGTCGAAGGCTTCGCTTGTTGCGGAGCCTGGGAGAGTAGCATTGCACGGGGATATCAATATTCACATTTTCTGGAATATCCAAATCTTTCTGCAGTGTGAGCTTCCCGGAAGCTCCGTGGCGTAAGCGGCGGACATTTTTCGGGCCAAGATTCAATCTGCCTTCGATAGAGATCCGACGGAAATCAACGCCCTCACGCGGTTCTTCGCGGTTTCGCGATGTATGCACGAGCAACGTGTGTGCGCAGTTGGCCACGAAATGGTAGCGCAACCGGTAGTCCAGGAAGGAACCATTTCGGCTGCCGAATTTACCTTCCACAAGAACCACCGCACGGATTGGACCCGCATCCTCCACTGTTACGTTGAACTCACCCTCACTTGCACGGAAGATTTGCCCCACAGTATCCTCAATGACCATGTCGCCGCGGTCCCAATCGACGTGGAGCTGCTTGCCGTCGAGAGCGAGTTCCTCGAACAGGCTGAATTGTTTTTTCGACAGCTTGACGCGCAGACGACCCGTGTCAATTTCAACCGCATCGTCAGTGTCCTTGAGGTCGAGTGAAGGGCTGTCTGGTGCTTCACCTTTTGCCTTGGAACTGTCCACAAGACGAAACTGTCGTGATTCCTCCGGAGCCATCCTTGCGACGGCGTAATCGATCAAGACGAAACGCACACTGCCATCCGGCCACGGAGCCAGGACTTTCCACTGAGCGTTGACCGCTCTGCCCTCTTCATCGACGAGGGCAAGTTCTTTGGCCGGGTCAGTGATAGCTCCTTCTGGCATTGGCACACTCGCGCGAAGCGGTACGCCGGTCATTTCGATGAACTGGGGATTGTTGACAGTGAAAGACAGATCCACGTTGGCACTCATGACAACGCCTCCAAAGTGTGAATGAGGTCGCAATGTTCGGACACAGGTCCGTCACGCGGCAAAGAATCTAACAAGCCGAGAGGCGTTTGTCCAGAGCTTTATGAAACTGATGGGTGGGAGCAAGACGGGTAGCATCAAACACCGGAATGGAGTATCAATGATATAATTCGTGAGAAGAGAATCTATTGAGATTCAACTGGCCGCAGTTCAACCCACTCCAGATCGGCTGCCCCGCTCACTGAATCAATGAGGAATCTGAGATCGACCTCTCCAGCTTCCAGATCAAGATTTCCCGAGTATTCGCGCCATTCATAGTCTGTCAATTGCAGCTTGAGGACTGACGGCGGATCTGTCTTTGCGGTTCTTACAGTGAGTTCCGGAGCCTTGTTTCTCCACACACGCCTGGCGCGAACATTCAATCGGTATGTTCCGGTCTCTGGAATCTCGAATGTCAGGTCAAACCAACCATAACTGGACCGTATCATCCAATATCTGTCCCTCGTAGGAAGCGATGGCCAGTCGACTCTTCGAGGAATTGCGAACTCTGCCAGCGGAATCCTTGCTTCGGTCATTAGGGCGAGGTCTTTTCGTAGGTCCGCGTCCTCCTTGAGCAATTCCAGATCTCCTTCTGAAGGGAGTCGGATAGTCAAGTCCTTGGTGCCAGCCGGTATATCCCACATCAAGACAGTTCGTCCACGTGATGATGCTGTGATGAAGTGCTTTCCTGGAACGCAACGAATCGCAGAAAAACATCCCTCTCTGTCGCACCGGAAGTTCACATAAGTCTGATCTCCTCGGATAATGACGTGAGCCTTCTTAGCGGGCAATCCGTCCGAGTCCAGCACCCTTCCCGAAATCTTCTCCGTGGCTCGTCCCAAAAAGTGAATTTCAGCATTCTCGGCGGGAGCTTTGACACCCTCCAGAAAGACCGGTCCGTAATCAATGCCAACAGCCGAATAACCTTCCTGTCCGTCATGAAGCCCGCCGAGATGATACATGCCGTCAGCATCACTGATGACTCGTTGGAACATGCCGCCTATTAAGATGCCTGCAAGCGGCTGGTTGTTCTCATCAAACACGCGACCACTGATGGAAGAGTTCGCCGGCTTCATCCTGATCTCCAACTGATCCTGCCCTGGCTGAAGCTTGGGCCATTCCACAGCGTAGCCGGAGGCAGTTGCTTCTATACTCCACTCGAGATCGGCGTCGACAGGTGAGAGAACGAACCGCCCATCGTCATCGCTTCGTGTCGATGCCCAAAGATATGATATGGGAGGCTGGCCGACTGGATCTTTGCCGAGACCTCCTCTCGTGCAGATACGTGCGCCGGCCAAGTGTCTTCCGTCTGTATCCGTGACTTTCCCCTTGATGCTTGTGAGCGGGCTGTACATAGAAATGTTGACTTCTTCCCCTGTATGCCAGTTTGAACCAATCTGCCCCACTCCGTAAGAGGTCATGTCATGTGAGAGTGCCAGGACTGGTAATGGGTTTCCCGGTTCTGGGACTTCAGAGAGTAGCCTCAACTCGTATCTTCCCTGTTCATCTGCTACTGAAAATTTGTACGGATCCCATATTCCGCGCCTGATGGCGACCCATGCTCCGGACGCTGGCTGGCCATTTTTGTCCCGTACTGTTCCTCTTAAGAGAGAGTCGAAGCCGTTTCCGAGTAGCTTAATGTTCAGGTCTTTCTGTGGCACGTCGGCGTGCAAGTCTATATCATGTGACATCCATCCTGATAAGAATGTGCGAAATTGGAATTTCTTCGGTGGCAATCCGCACAGATTGACTACACCGGCCTTATCGGCAATTCGGAGGACCGACGCACCCAGAGTGTTGCCGGACAGTAGCGGTACAAATGGAGCGGGAGCGCCGTTTTCGCGAAAGCTGACTGAAACCGTGATATCATGAGCCTCTTTGACCTCAATCTTGCACGACACTTGCTCTGCTGGGTGCACCCTGATATCGCTGTCTATACCGTACAACTTACTCCCCGTGGCCACGACTTCATAGTGCCAGGGGAAAATGTTGTCAATATGGAAGTGACCGTTATCGTCTGCTTCTGTGTTATACGTATGCAATACGCTAGCCGCGGCAGCGGAAATCTGTTGTCTGACAGGACGACATTTGACTGCAGTTCCTCCGACTGGTTGTCCTGTCGCGGCGCTCACCACATAACCGTCGATTGATCCAAGTTCTGGAATTCGTATGTTGATACTATCTCGAAGTATGAAGTTGAAATACCTGTAGAGGGTTTGACCTTCTGGTCCGCGCACTTCGACGACCAGTCGTGAACCTGGATTTATGCCGTCTATGATAAAGTTGCCATCCTTGTCAGTGGGTGATGAAAGGACTGTCCACATGATGTCGAATTGCCACGCTCTGTGAGGAGAAGTATTTGGACCAACAAGGACTGACACACCGGGGACAGGTTTGCCGCTGTAGTCTATCACTCGCCCTTTGAACGTACCGGATGGTCCGAGTTTCACATCTGGCCGTCTGAGTGCGGGAGCGAGCGGATGAAACCAGCCCAGACTCTCCTCGTGCACTCCGTAGCCTTTGGCAATAAACGACGCACAGACAACAGTTGTGCACACCTGCCTCACGGTTCGGTTTATTGTCAGTTCGTATCGACCTTCTTCATCAGTCGAGGTTTCGCCAAGGACGTGGTCGCGCCAGTCTACGCTGTGGCCCCAGTCCCAGGGTCGGGGATGATACCAGATGATCACCCGCGTACCTTTGATCCCTTCATTCTGTTCATTGATTACGCGACCGGAGATGACGGTGCTCAGGACTTCTTCTGGCTCTTCTGGGTTCTTCTGCTCCTCAACAACCGGCGCGATCTGTGCTTTTTCTGCTTGTGGCTTGTTGTCTGCGACAGTAGCTTTTTTGACGGCAAGTCCGCCAGCAACAAGTCCAGTCGCTACAACAACACCAACGACAGCCTTGAGGACTATGGTTCCGACCGCTGTGGTGCTTCCTGCCGCTGCGGCGCCAACCGCGACGGAACCCTTGGACAATGCCAGTCCGGCGAGGGTTGCGCTGAGCGCCGCCGGTGCAGCTTCGGCGGAGTTTGCAGCGATCAGGGAAGCCAGCGTTGCACTTGATGCGACAAGGCCCATCTTCACCAGACGCTTTCGCAGAGCCTCTATACCACTCTTGAGTCGCTTGGAAACGGCGGATTGATTAATCCCCAGTTCCGAGGCGATATCAGCCTGCTTTCGCCCTTCGAGGTAGTGCAGGATCAGGGGAATGCGCAGTCGGTCAGGCAGGACTGCAACCGCTTCATCGAGTATGGGTCTGAGGTTCTTCCAATCAACATTGGAGTCTTGCTGTCGCTCCTGCATGGCGCTCACCTCACGCTGTAGCTGTGTCCTTTTCTTTCGCAATAGATCGATGGAGGCATTTGTGGCGACTTGATGCAACCACCCTGCCGGGGAAGTCTTGATCGTGTTGGCGTTCTGTGCGAGCCTGATGAAGCAGTTTTGCGTTGCGTCTTCGGCGTCCGCTGAATTGTCGAGAATCCTGTGACAGGTGGCGTACACCATGTTGTGGTGGCGTTCAACGAGCGATCTGAATGCGTCGGGATCCTGCGTCTTGATGTACATTACCAGCAGAGCATGATCTGATTCGTGCACAGTGTGCTTCCTTTGATCAGAAGTCTGAATCTGTCAGGACGCAGAAGTACTGGGGCTAACGGGTTGCCCGAGGAGCGTTCTCTACAGTCTATGACGAAGCTCAGAAGAGGAATATTCCGGCAAGTCCTAGCTTACCATATGAAGGTCACCATCTTGTCGTCGATCATGCCAAATTCGTCTGCCAGTTTTAGGAAGAAGATGTAGTGTCGATATGAATTGGCGCCGAATAGTTGAAACATGTTGTCCTTATCGGGGGAGGAAGTCAATGTCAATCGGAGACCGTTTTCACCCAGCTTGACGTAGTGCTCGTCGCCCGTCAGCTCATAGTAGTGGTCCAGCACTGTCAGGTCAGCAAACGGAAAAGGCCTGAAGCTGATGTAGCCGTGACCATCCGGCCTTTCAAGCGAATTGATTGCTGGTCGCGTGATATTCTTCCAAAACTCCAGCACTTTCCCGTCATTTGTGGCTCTATACACCTGCCAGACACCGTCGAATAGCCAGGCGACGTTGTATGAGATGAACCTGCCGGAACCAGCGGGGTATTCGAACATCTTGAGCCCGCGCTTTTCATAACGGGAGCAAAGTTCGTTGACGATTTCCATTGCAGCATCGAGATATTTCTGCTCTCGTGTGTAGTCGTACAGGTTTGCAAGTGAAATCAATGGCCAACCGGCTTCGCGGTCCGTGAAGAATACTGCATTGCTGTAAGGACCGTTTATCCAGTAGCAGAGGTTGTCGCCGATACGTTTTGATATGCGCAATGCTTCAGTATCACCCGTTGCCAGGTAGAAAAGCAGCAAGCCTTCACACCATTGGTGGCTTGGATAGACTTCCCCGTCTGTGTGATTAACTGAGTGAGGGCAGGCCGCTCCGTCGCGTTGTGGCTCAGTGCTGAAATCAATGTAGTCAATATCCATCAGATGCCTGACATTGGCCAGAGCGCCGTAAGGCTTTCCCTTTCGCCAGGAGTCAAGCATGATTGCGTGGATGTAGTCCTCTTCATTATTGCCACATTGGTGGATTCCCCACTCCAGCATGCGGCCGCGATTGGTCACCTCATCGCCATAATCTCGCCAGCCAAAGGAGTTCGGCCAGAGAAGAGAAGGCTCTCCTCTGAGCATAGTCTCAATCTTCATCTCAAGGAGCATGTACTTGCGGTTCTGTGGCACCAATGTTCTATGGACATCGGCGATTTTGCATTCGCGATACCATTCAGCGGTCGCTCCGACAACACCGGGATAGCTCAACAGACCTGCGGAGTCGATGGCTTCTGTCGCGTTCAGCTCCGGTCCGTGGAAGGATAGCTGAATGTCTCTGGTCTTTCCCATGCCTTGGTTGAAGTGGAAAGGTTCGTCTTCTTTGGGGAAGAGGTCAATTGTGAACTTCTGTCCGTCGCTTGCAAGACGGACGGGACGGTTCATCAAAGGCTCCTGAACTTGGAATGACATTCCACCAAGCTCGGGGTCATGAAGGTCTATTATGTCGGCGCAGGAAGGCCATTGGGTGCCTGCCACTCTGTGGACAAAACTCCAACCGGCTTCATCCGGGTCTTGGCGAAGGCTTCGTGGATTCTGGAGAACGGGGTGATATGATTCCGGCGGCATATCGATGTCGACATTCTCCGGTATTTCTATGTCATTTTGTAGTTTCAGCTTTCCGCTTGCTCGGTGGCGTATTCGGCGCACATTCTGGGGGCCCAGGTTCAACCGACTCTCTATCGAAATTCGACAGAAGTCGACGCCCTCGCGTGGCAGCTCGCGGTTCCGGGAGGTATGCACGATCAGCACGTGAGCGCAGTTCGCCACGAAGTGATATCGCATGCGGTAGTTAAGAAAAGTCCCGTTTCGGCTGCCGAATTTGCCCTCGACAAGAATGACCGCGCGGATTGGCCCCGACTCTTCAACGGTCATTGAAAACTCACCCTGGCTTGCTCGGAAAAGCTGCCCGGAAGTGTCTTCGACGATCATGTCGCCACGGTCCTGGTCAACGTGGAGCTGTTTGCCGTCAAGATAGAGTTCTTCGAAAAGGCTAGAGCCTTTTCTGGAGAGCGTTACACGCAGGCGGCCCGTGTCGATTTCTACTGCATCGTCAGTATCCTTGAGATCAAGCGAGGGACTATCCGGTGCCTTGCCTTTTGCTCTGGAAGCGTCAACAAGGTGAAACTTGCGTGACTCGCCCGGAGCCATCTTAGCTACAGCGTAGTCGATCAAGACAAAGCGCACACTACCGTCGGCCCACGGAGCCAGGACTTTCCACTGAGCTTTGACCGCCCTGCCCTGTTCGTCCACAAGGGCAAGATCCCTTGCCGGATCATTGATCGCCCCTTCTGGCATTGGTACGCTTGCGCGCAGGGGTACGCCCGTCATTTCGATTTCTTGAGGATTAGTTATGTGAAAAGAGAGGTCTACCGTGGTGCCCATGTGAACGTTTCCTATTTGCCGGTCTATATTGAGGACAATATCCTTAGAAAACCATCACCAAACGAATGTAACCTTTTCGTCATCGATCATGCCGAATTCATCGGCCAGCTTGAGGAAGAATATGAAGTGTCGATATCCCATTGCAATGAATGCTTGGTACATGCTTGACTTGTCCGGCGATCCTGTCATGAAAAGCTTAAGGCCGTTTTTCCCGAGCCTGACGTATCGTTCATCACCAGTAAGTTCATACCAGTGGTCCAGGACCGTCAAGTCAGGCCAATTGATACCTTGGTTGCGGAAGTGGATGTACCCCGAAGAATCCGGGTCTTCGAGAGAGTCCAACACAGGCTTGGTGAGGGCTTTCCAGAGTCCAAGAGTCTTCTGGTCGCCGGTTACCCGGTATACTTCCCACAGCCCGTCATAAAGCCAAGGATTATTGTATGCGATGAAGTGTCCGGACCCTGCTGGATACTCGTACATCGCAGGTCCATGCTCTTCAAAGCGGCTGCAAAGCTCGTTGATCACGGAAAGTGCTGCGTCGATATACTTCTTTTCACGTGTGTAATCGTACAAGCAAGCGAGTGACTGCAATGGCCAGCCCGCTTCACGGCTGGTGAAGAACATTGCTGGACGGTATGGTCCGTTTATCCAATAACACAGGTTGTCGCCGATGCGCTTGGAAATACGCAAAGCCTCGGGATCCCCTGTCGCGAGGTAGAAATGCATAAGGCCCTCGCACCACTGATGACTGGGGTAGACTTCGCCGTCGGTATGCCCTTCCCCGTGTGGACAGTCGCCACCATCACGTTGCGGTTCGGTGCTGAAGTCTATGTAGTCGATGTCCATCAGATGCCTCGCCTGAGGGGCGGCGGCATATGGTTGGCCTTTTCGCCATGCGTCCAGCATTTGGGCGTAGATGTAGTCTTCTTCGTTATTGCCAAATTGTGAGAAATCGTAGAGACGGGGAAAGATCTCGTCACCGTAATCGCGCCAGCCATGCGTGCGTGGCCAAATGTCATTCACCTCTGCGCGAAGAAGTGTCTCGATTTTCATTTCTAGAAGCAGATACCTATTCCGCTGAGGACGGAGTGTGCGATGGATCGAGGCAACCTTACATTTCCGGTACCATTCAGCCGGTGCACCGGCTACGCCAGGCCAGCTCAGAAGACCGGCAGATTCGATTGCGTCTTTTGCAGAGACGTCGGGACTTTGGAACGAAAGCTGGATGTCCCTGGTTTTGCCCATGCCTTGGTTGAAATGGTGGAATTCCTTCTTGGCGGGGAAAACGTCGATGGTGAAAGCCTGACGGTCGCTTGCGAGACGTACCGGCGCATTCTCCCCGGCGTTCTGTACGGAGAAGCACATTCCACCGACTTCAGGATCATGCAGGTCTATAATTGGTGAGCAACTCGACCAGTGGCCTTTCTGCAATGCACTCCACGCGGCGCTGTCAGCGTCCTGTCGGAGACTGGTCCAATTGCGCAGGATCGGGCCTCCGTGCAGCACTTCGGTTTCAATATCGATATCGACGTTTTCGGGGACGTTGATGAATTTCTGCATAGTCAGCTTACCGCTTGCGGTGTGCATAATTCTGCGAACGCCGCCAGATCCCATTGCAAGGCTACCTTCGATGGATATGCGGCGGAAATCGACACCTCCGCGTGGCTCCTCGCGGTTGCGGACGGTATGCACCAATAGTACGTGTGCACAGCCGGCAACAAAGTGATATCGCATGCGGTAATTCAGAAAAGATCCGGCGGGACTGCCGAACTTGCCTTCGACCAACACGACAGCTCGAGCCGGACCGCTGTCCTCGACGGTCAGCTTAAACTCACCATCGCTGGCTCGGAATATCTGGCCGAGTGTGTTTTCGCTTATCATGTCCCCCTTTGCCCACTCGACATGAAGACTTTTGCCGTCAATATAGAGCTCTTCAAAAAGGCTGAAGCGTTTCTTTGAGAGCTTAACACACAGACGGCCCGTATCTATCTCGACTGCTTTGTCTGTCTCGTTGAGTTGAAGTAAAGGACAGTCGGAAGACGTTCCCTTTGATTCGGCGATATTGACGAGCCGCAATTGTCTTGATTCTCCCGGAGCCATTTTGGCGACAGCATGGTCCACCATTAGAAAACGGACACTACCGTCGGGCCACGGAGCGAGTACCTTCCACTGAGCTGTGATCGCCCTGTCCGCTTCATCGACAAGGGAGAGTTCCTTTGCAGGATCATTGATTGCGCCTTCCGGCATAGGCACACTCGCGCGTAAGGGCACGCCGGTCATCTCGATATCGTGTGGGTTTCTTACAGTGAAAGGCAGGTTTACTTCAAGAGACATATTGTTCTCCCTTGCCAGATGGATCTTCTTCTGGAAACTGCACTTTGGCGAATTATAACGTGGGATAGGTCAGATGCAACTGGAAGTTCCATTACACCTGCCTACTCACTTTGTGCGGAGAGTGGGTAGGTTAAGAGACGTGCAGTGAATGCCGCTATCCGTGTCTCGGAAAAGAGGACCCATGCTATTTGCGTTTCTTTCTCACCTTGCCCTTGTTCAGATATGTGTCTAGTTCTTCGGGGGTGGAGATGAGCGTGTCGTAGTATGGTAGGTACTTCTCGCAGTCTGGCGGGTTGTGCTCTCGGCACTGGTCAGGTCTTCGGTCGTAAATCGTGCAGAGATCGTCTTTGTCAAGGTACATGCAATTGCCGCTAACCATCATATGCCACTGCCGGTTGAGGATGTAGACCCGGACTGTGTCGAAGTGCAGGCGCCACTTCAGTTCGTTGATCTCGTACTTATCTCTCGGCCTTTTAATCTCTATCGCAAGGTCCCGGCAACAGATGGACGAGCATTTGAGACAGACGTTTTCTTTGTCTTTGTTGGATGTATACTTGGTGGTTGATTGTTTCTTGCCCATACTTTGTGCAATTCCTCATCAAGCGAATTTGACTGCTTCTTCCGTAGCGATTTTGGTCCAGCCCTCCAAGTGGGCGGGATCAGCGCTTACGAGATCTTTCAAGATGACCTCGATGGTGCAATTGTTGCTCGTGGCGAGTTCCAGGGTCTCGCGAATATGCTTTCGGATGGTCTCTTCGTCATAGGTATTTACCACCATCGACGGATTTGGCTTCCAGGAGAAAATCGCCCAGCCGGGCAGCTTTTCGGATGCTTCGTTGACATCTGCCCATGGGCTTATCGATATTCGGCGGAGACGAGGGATTTTGCGCAAAATCTCGAACTTCCGACTGAGTGGTTCGCAACATCCGTAGCAACTGAGGCCGAATCGGTCGAGTATTTCCGCCTGGTACGTTATGGCGAATTCATCATGCATTGCAGGTGATATGTGTGCTATGAGTTGGGCTTCGCAGAACCCCCACATATCGCATGGACGTACGTTGCCGTCGAAGTCTTCCTGCGGAAGCTTCTTGGTGAAACCAAAGCCCCCTGATCCAACGTAGTGGGCGCCATTGTTGAGTGAAAGCAAGTTCTGATTCACACACTGATCGAGCATAGCGTGCTGTCCATCGGTGAGAAAGCGCATAGCTCGGTGAACGAACTCAGGCCGGTCGACCATGTCCATCATAAGCTTGTCCATGCCGCGGAGCTTGGCCAGAATATCGATGGGGCCGAGTGTCCACCAGAAGGGATTGCCCAGCGACACTTCAAGGATATCGCCGAACAATTCCTGTGCTGTGGCAAGCTTTTTGGCAGAGGCGTCGCTGTCCACGACAATTTCTGGAAAGTGCATTCTGTCCAGATCACTCTCTTCGTTGAGAGCTGGATCCCACCTAGATGCTCCCTCTTTCCTGTGATCACTGTTGATCCACTTTTCTTCCAGTCCCCAGTTGGTATGACTGTAGACAAAAGGCACTCTGAACTCCTTAGTAATGACCTTATCATCGCACAGGCGTTCATGTGTGCTTATCCGCTGGCGAAGTTCTCTTTCGAAAACCCGGAGCGTTTCATCTTCGCAGAGGAGATCACTATCTGGGACAAGGTCTTCCCACGCCAATTCCGGATAGCAGAGAACAATCGGGCGGGTCCTTTCCAAGGCGTTGTGCTTATACCAGATGGAGCGACGCTCGTCCTGAACGGGCAGCTCTGCAATCTCAGCTACCTGCTCGGCCAATGTGCGCAGGACTTCTTTTTCTTTCGCGGTTGCTGGTTGTGTAGCCATTGTTGACATCTCTCAGTGTGTTGTTTTGGACACGCATAAACATGTGGTGTGAGAGGATAAGCGAAAACACTTTTGCAATCAAGAGCGGGATCGCAGTTGAGTCGCTCTTACTGCGGACGGGCTAGCCTACGCTATACCATTACAGAATGCCACGTACGCAAATCTGCGAGCTAGAGCACTTGGTCAAATGTGCACGCTATTTCGGCAATCTTAAATGTTTGTGTTTCTAACATGCTTGCATTTGCTATGGTACAATCAGTGTAGAGGATGTGCCAAAACGTAGCTAGGAGGACTAGTTATGGGCAAAGATCTTCGATACATAATTGACTCCTGGCCTGTTGGCGACAAAACCAATATTCGTAGAATAACTGGCGACGACGGTCGCGAAAAGATCCAAATACGCGTCTGTATTGATACTTTCCATGGGATTCTAGAATTCGAATGCGACGGGCGCCCCGACGGGAAGATGCCTTACGGCCGTCCTTTTGCTCTTGACTATTTCGAAGAGCAATGTCGTAGACTAGGGGGATCATTCGCACTTGATCACAGTCAAGCCCAGGAGTTGTTCCACGAAGGCAGTGCGATATACCATCGATATGCACTGCTTCTTCAAATGGGGGATTATGATCGAACGATCCGAGATACTGAGCGCAACATGCGCCTTTTCAGATTTGTCCACAGCTACGCGGCTGAGGAAGAGGATCGCAACACGCTTGAAAAATGGTGGCCTTACATCATCAGGATTCACGCTACAGCCCAGGCTCTCGATCACGTAAGTAAGAATCAGCATGGAGCTGCGATTGCAGCCCTTCAGGCTGCGCAGAGATGCATAAACAGTCTGGCAGAAATTGATGACGACATCTTTGAGTTCGAGACAATTCGCTCGTCGAGTGCTCTGGCAGAACTCGAAAGCAGGATATCACAGGACCGGCCTCTGACTGATATTGAACAGCTAGAGCGTCTGCGCGATCAGGCGGTGATGGAGGAAGACTACGAAGAGGCTGCTGCGCTAAGGGATCGAATAGAGTTGCTGCGGCAGCACGGCTGACCCTTTACACCGCATGATTGGAAAGTGCGGATTCTGCGCGTATAATCCCGTCAGTACTATAATTGCTACTTCTACTGGTTTCCCTTCGAGAAGTTAACTGTGCAGCGTAGTTATGGCGGGACAGATCTTGAGGCAAACGCCAAACTGAAGGTCCTCTATGTCATCGAAGCAATGGAGGGCGGCTCAAAGCGTCACGTTCTCCAACTTCTGACTCATCTTGACCGTAGCCGCTTCATTCCTTCATTACTCTGTTCAACACTGCGTGGCCCGCGCGCAGCAGAGGAGGTTGAGGGACTTCGTGCACGTGGCCTTGGCATCACGGTCGTCCAAATGCGACGAGGAATCCATCCCATTGCCGATCTCACAGCGTACAGGCAGATACTCAGGCATCTTCACACGCACGAGTATGATATCGTTCATACACACAGTGCCAACGCCGGATTTCTTGGGCGAAGGGCAGCGTATCGCGCTGGTGTGCCTGTGACGGTACACACCCCCCATGTTTTGCCTTTTGAATGGGCGAGTGGCTTGGAACGGCGGTTGTATCTGTCACTGGAACGCATGGCAGCAACGTGGTCGAGTAGCATTGTTGCGCTGACCGATACGCAGAAACAAATTGCGCTTGAAGCAGAGCTGTGTCATGCGAAAAAGCTCACCGTTATTGGCAACGGGATCAGCACGTGGCAGTACGACAGGGAAGAGGAGAGAGTCAGAAAACGAAAATCGCTCGGCATCGGCCCCGAAACAGTGTTGATAGGAACAGTCGCTCGATTGGTGCCGCAGAAGGGTCTGGAATATTTCTTTCACGCGGCAAAGGGAATTTCCGAGAGTGTACCGAGCTCACGATTTCTCGTTGTCGGTGAGGGGCAACTCGAAAAGAAGCTGCACCGGCTGACTGACGAACTCGGGATTTCCGCCCGATGCCTGTGGATTCCTCACCAAGCGAAGATCGAGGCTATCTACTGTGCGATGGATGTCTTTGTCCTACCATCGCTTTGGGAGGGATTGCCTTATACACTTCTAGAGGCTATGGCTGCAGCGTGCCCTATCGTCGCCACAGACATTCAAGGAAATGCCGATGTTATTTGCGACGGCGAAACAGGTTTGCTTGCACCGCCGAGGGACGGCAACGCCTTGGCAGAGAAAGTGGTGTCCCTGATCGAGAATCCGGACCTTGCAGGAGCATTGGCCAGAAACGCTGTGAATGTGGTTCGCGATCAATACTCTCTTGATCGGTTCATCCAAGAGACTCAGGATCTCTACGAGACGCTGATGTCGCAGGTTCGTTGATTGTCATTCAACTTCGACGATCTCTCTGAAGTGATCTGATAGGCACTCGACACCGTCACTTCTGATGCGGGCTCCTGTCTCCCAACGCAGACCGTATTCAGGACAACACAGAAACGTGTCGACCTGGAAAGTCATATTCTCTTGGAGCTGATACTGCGATGTAGTCTCCATCCAAGGACGCTCCACTTCGATCATTCCCAAGCCATGACAGGGACCATATAGGAGATTGTCACCATACCCACGTCCCTTGACGAAGTCGAAAAAGCTTGTTGCCACCTGACCAGCCGGTACGCCAGCCTTCATCCATTCCATCGTCTTGATGTGAGCTTCAAGTCCAAATGATACCAAGTCTTTCATCTTGGCGTCCATCTTGCCCATGCAGATGGGAATACCTATGCATGGTGAGTATCCGCCGACACGTGCTCCGATATTCAACTGTACCAGCTCACCATTCTCGATGACCTTGTGTTTGGGTCGTCCGATTGCGTGCGTACTGTTGATGCCCGAAAGAACATAGACGGGAAGGGATTCGTATTCCGCACCATTTCGATAGAGAGCTTCCTGGGCAATTCCGACTGCCTGCAACTCCGTCATTCCCGGCTTGATGCGTCCGATGAGTTCTTCCGTAGCCAGTTCGCTAATCCGGAAACCTTCTTTCAGCAGGGCTATTTCGTTTTCACTCTTGATCATTCGCATCTGGTACATGATGTCGTCTGCTTTGACGATTTCAGCCTTCGGCAGTGATGCGCGAATGGCCTCGTGGATGGAAATGGGCATAGCCGTGAAGCCAGCTATGCCGAGTTTTTTGATGCCTCTACCGTTGTTAGCTGACGCAAAGACGTTCTCAAATGTGTCAACTTCGACGTCTGGGTAGTCGGGTTCAGCGGATTCTCTGTAGTAGAGAATCATCCTGATGTCGGGTATCACGCTGTGGTCGCGTGCGAACGTCTCGCTCTCAGGCCCGATCAGCAAAATAGGGTCGCCCTCTGCCTGGATCAGGACACCGGCACTCTCGAAGATCGGCCAGTAGTCGGAGAAATAGCGGACGTTGGCGAATTCAGCTTCGTCGCTGTGCACCAGCATAGCGTCCAGACCATTTTCGTTTACAAGTTCCTGTGCTCGAGTGGCCCTCTGCTTGAACTCGTCAAGTGGTATCTTATTCATTGCTGGGATTCTCCCTATTCAGTACGATTCTAGAATTCTTGAGCGACGTTTCTCGCTGAATCAAACACTACCCCGCGCTCTTTCAACATATCGAACATCTTGTCGAGCTCCTGCAATGCCACTTCGCCACAGTTTTTAGTTAGAAAAGGATCGGGCAGTACGGCACCTTCTCCGTAGTGAATCGGTCCCTGTGGCATCTCTTGAAACTCCCAAGGATGCATGTATAGGCAAATAACAGATGGCAGCTTTTTCTCTTCGAAGAACGCCAGCATATTGTCAATATGTTTCACGAGTGACTCTGCCCCCTCTGTGCGGAAGAGTGGCCACAGATCGCGATCCCTGCCGTGAGGATCGTTGGTCTCAATGGTCAAGTCTGCGAGATTCGGGAATTCGACGATCTTCATATCGCCCTCGGCAGTCCAATCCTCTCGGCTGGGGTGATAGGGGGAGAGTCTTTCCTTGTGAAAAAACATTGGATAGCTCAGGTCCGCTGTGTAGCCAAGGTCTTCCAGGGCATTGACCATTGCTGTGCTGCCCCATAGTCGTGGCGCGCGAAAACTTGTCACCTTGTCTCCCAGTACGTCCTGAACCATTTCTGTGGCAAGCTTGAGTCGTCCGTAGCATTCGTGTGGCAGTAGTGGTTTGACTCCCGGTATCGGAAACATCTCGTCACCCACGGTTTCGTGGTAAAGTGAATGACAGCCTACTTCATGCTCGGCATCAGATACCATCTTCACGACATCAGGGTGCTGCTCTGCCATGTCACCCGTGAAGAGGAATGTTGCCTTGTTATCATGCTTTGCCAGGACGTCGAGAATCCTGGGAGTGCCTTTGACCATTCCTTCACAAAACGGTGTCCAACTGCCAAGGTCGGGTTCCATGTCAAAGCCAAGAATGGCTCTTCGTTGTGTGTTGTCAGTATTGTTCATTTCATATCCTACTATTACTGTTTATCCAAACCGATTCGATCAATCCAACTCAAACACGACGAGCTGATACCCGTTGACTTGCGGGATCGTCACGCCTACATATCCACCTTCCATAACAAAATCGAGCGCTTCTTCTGAAGGCGCGAGATAGACCCTTTTCGCACGCTTGCCGTTTGTTCTCAGTCGGAGACCTACCTTCGATGCAGATATTGGCTCCTCGATCATCGGGGTCTTTCCCCTCAGCTCTGGGACGTAGGCAAGCAGATGGACCATGACGCCTTTTGTGTTTTGGGTGACTGTTACCTGGCCAAATGACGGCATGTTCTGTACCCTGACAATCGGCGTCGGCAACGCCTTCTCAAGGCAGTTTCTCACAAGTGTCTTGTAAGGGATTACGGCATGGTTGAAGTAGCCTGAGAATATTGGGAAGCTGAAGTGGAACACATTGTTGCAACACGCGAGTGCCGGTCGACCTGAGTCTTTATCGGGCGGGATATACATGTTTTGATGAAGCCAATCCCATTCTCTGACGTTGAAATAGGGTTTGTGCAGTCTTGCCAGCACTTCGGTGCCCTCGCCCGCTCTCATCGCAATCCCCGGGTCATAGACTGTGATAGGCATGTCAGGCACGTCCTTGCCTATTGATGGCAGAGCTTTAACGAATGAATAGTCGTACGGCTCCGGGCCTTCATAGCTGAGAGCATAGGCGTCGAGAGCAAATGCCGTCCTTTCCGCGTTCAGTCCAGCGAAAGCTGAGCTGATGATGGTGCCTCCTCCTGCGAGGCATTGCTGCAGCTTGTTGCCCAGATCGTCCGAGAGCTGAATTGTGTCGGGGAGAATGATTACCTTGTATTTGGATAGATCGGTATCACCGTCGCTCACGTCAAATTGGCACTTGAGTTCGCTCAACATACGGGCAGCTCCCTGTACGTTGGGCGTAAGTGGCAATATATTCACGGTATCCAGCCACTCTGGCACGTCTTGGATATTGGTGTCGATGACGACTATTTCTGTACAAGGCACTGCTCCGTCAGTCCATGTATCCAGCTCTTTCGTTTTCGAATAGACGCTTTCAATGAGTCGGTAGACTTCAGGATTGAGTTTCCCTCGCGGGTGCAGGTGATCCCCAACAGAGCAGGTGCCGCCGTTGGCGATCGAGTTGTAGCAGTCGAAAAGAAGGGAATGCTCTGTCCGGATGCCTCCCATGTCTCCCCAGTCCTTATGGAAGCGTCCGGTCATCATGAAACACGGTCTCCCGAGTGTACGGGTATATCTTATGATTGCGGGCAGATAGTCATACCCCCACCCGGCGGTTGGCAGGATCTCAAGCTCCATGTGGGTGGGCTGACGTTTGTAGGAAATACAATTGTAACACAGGTAGATATCCTTGTCGGCCTGTCTGACATGTGCTTCTACTTCGTCGAGGAGACTGTATGTGACGGTGCGGCAGTAATCCCTTGCCTGCTTGTCATCACAGGGATCCATTCCCTTTGCCCGCATGCCTTCCACGCACTCGACGCCATAACATGGGGAGAGGTCGAAGCAGTCCAGGAAAAGTCCGTCGATTGGATAGCTCGCCAGCACTTCATCAATCATGCCCAATAGATGTTTCCGATATTCGGTATTTAGGCACATGTTCCTGAAGAGGTGGCCCATCTGTTCGGTATCATACACTTGGCCGCGCTCGTTGATCTTGCACCAGTCGCGGTGACGCAGGGCGTGTTCGTGGTCGATGCCGGCATTGAAGTAGCCAGCAACCCTGATGCCTTCTTTGTGGCAGGCCTCTACCATTTGTCCGAAGAGATCGATTTTCAGAGAAGGATGAACTGTCCCAATCTTCGTCGGATAGTAGGCGAATCCGATGTTACAGCGGGCGAAGGCCGTGATGTAATCCACGTGGGCTTCCTTGAGCGTTCGGGCAAATTCTTCCCCATCGAAGTCGGCGCCGACATCATACGCTTCTGGCATGGTGTGAAAGTCAAGGTGTATCGCCCGCTTTGGGAAAGGCCCTTGAGGCATTGGGAATTCTCCGTCTGTTTCCTGTTATTCTATTGACGAACTGATTTGCCGAAGACCACAAAATACCCTCAATTCGGTGATGTCCGACCGGAAAGCAAAGTGAGCATTCTACGCTGCTGGAAACTGCATATTCAAGTGGAAGCCAATTGCAGGGGTCGATACATGAAATTCGGGGTATTTCAAGTTCATCGGTTTTTCTCGGAGTTGACGATGGAATGACTCGCGGCAATGGTAAAAGGATCAATAGTCACGCGACTTCGCCTCGGAAGATCGTTATCTCCAGAAAGGCACAAGAACCTCGTATAATGAATACCATTCATTTTATGTATATTTCTCAGTAATGTTAACGTGACGAGCCCCAAGCACAATCGGACCACAATGATCTCGATGCGCAATATGTGAATCTGCATACCTTCACCCACCTCCAAACTGCATGTTGGAGATATCGAGGTTACGCGTCTCAGTAAACGACAACATCCTGGCAAAATGCCCTCGCAAAGCCCTGTAACCCCGAGATTCTTGTATCGACTCCCAATTGCAGTTGGAATGCTGAAGACACAATATGTCCACTGAAGTAGATCACGTGCCGAGATTCGATTTGGTAGGGTGTTTCCGAGGAATGAACAAATTTGCGAGTGGTCGATGGGGACACACCCACTGTAGAATGCATCTGAATTAGGAAACCGGCAGGGCCGGATAGTAATCCGACCCTGCCGTCGTGGTTCATTGTGAAATCACATCATTTGTAGAAGTTGGTTGCTTCGGTTTCTTCTACTGGTCGAGTAAGCTGGTCAGTCGTCATCGTCACTTTCAGACGAACGTCGCCGCCGTCCACAGCCTTGACAACAACTTTCCACACAGCCTTGGCCTTAGGTGCAAGAGACGGTAGTGGAGCAAACGTCACCATCTTGTCCTTGATTGTGCCATCCGTGACACCCGACGCGGAAACGGCCTGCATCGCGTCTTCAAGTGTGACCACAATCTTGATGTTGGTGTCGGACAATGACCCTTGGTTAGTCACGGTAATCACGTATGTTTCGTTGTCACCGACAGCGACTGGGTCGGCAATATCGATGACCTCGAGTAGAACTGCCGGGATACCGAGTACCTTGGTCTCACACTCGGCCATAACAGGCTCCGCACAGGTGGCCTTGGCTGCTGCAGTATTCTTAATGACACCTATTGCGGATCCGCGAAGCGTCAATGTTACGTCCTTAGATGCATCCGGCATAAGCGTTCCGAGGTTCCAGACCACCGTACCTCCGGTGAGCTGGCCTCCGTGAGAAGCACTTACGAATGTCGAATTGGCCGGCACACGATCTTCAAGGATTGTATTTGCAGCGGCAGCATCGCCCTTGTTTGATACGGCGATCCTGGAAGTCGTGTTTTGGCCGACGAAGATCTTGTCTTTGCAGGTCTTCTCGATTGCCAGGACAGGCTGCCTTACAACGGTTGTGGTTGTGGCGTCATCGCTTATACCACCTTGAGCCGTGGCGACCGCCTTGTTGACAAAAGTGCCGGTCTCACTTGCCTGAAGCCGGACGTCATACATCTTTGATTCCCCTGCCATCAGCGTACCAACATTCAGGACGATTGACTTGGAACCGTCCTGTGTCGCCAGACCTGCGGGCAGAGGGTCTTCGATCTTCACGTCGCGCAGGACACTGGTGCCGGCATTCGTGACTACGAGCTGGACTGGAATAGCATCGCAAATCAGCACCTCCTTCGGAGCTGTCTTCATGAGTTCCAGTTTTGGCTCGACTACGTTGATCGTAAGACACGTTGGGATTTCATAGGTGGCCGTCAGGCAGTTGGTTATTGCCCCTGTGTTCTGTGCTGTTCCGCGAACACTGATGGAGCGTGACTCACCCGGACCAAGCATATCGAAGCCCCATTCCAGTTTTTCCGGTGTGGTGGTCGCCGGCTGAGGATTTGCTGATGAGAACGCGTAACCCGGTGGCAGATGATCCTTCACGACCACATTTTTCAAGGGTACTTTCGCAACTGACGTTACCGTAATGTTGTAATCAAACTCCTGCCCCGCCAAGACCTCCGGTGGGGCCGTCTTGCTCAGAACAACACAGGAACCGCAAGCGGGCACAGGCTTTGGCTTTGGTGGGCACTTTCTGCAGAAACTCCTTACCTCACAACCGGACAACAGCAGGGCTACGGCCAGACAAAATACCAACGAACAGATCATCAATCCCTGTCTCTTCATCTTTCCACCTCCTGTAATGAACGTTGGCCAATACACATGAAATATCAGCTCCTTTCCTTCAAGTCCTACGAATGAAAGTGCGATGAGAATTAGCAAGTCCTACTGTAGATAAAGGTAACGCAAGGAATGTACTATTGCAAGATATTTCTTGACAAATAATTGGACGATATCCGGCAGGCGGGCATTTACCGGCGGGACCCCGATCTTAGGGGGCAATACATCAGCGCACAAAGCATGTAGAGGAGATACGAGTAAACTGTCGAAAAGTGTGATTTTCGCAGCGAAAATGCAGGGTCCCGAAGTAATGAGAACGAAAGACTTATTCTCGTTTGCGCTTAGGTCTAGAGCTTGAAAAGCACTGCTCCGCTACTTGGATTGCACGAAGAAGAGCTCTTGCTTTGTTGAGTGTTTCCTGGTATTCGGTTTCGGGCACTGAATCGGCAACAACTCCGCCACCCGCCTGGAGATAGACGTCCTGGCCCTTGAGCACTACCGTGCGGATTGTGATGCCGGTGTTCAGTGTTTTTCGGGAAAAATCGATGTAGCCTACGGCTCCGCCGTAAGGACCGCGACGCTCTGGCTCGAGTTCGTCAATAATCTCCATCGCGCGCACTTTTGGTGCACCAGATAGCGTTCCTGCGGGGAGGCTGGCCTTGAGTGCGTCGATAGACGTCTTGCCGCGACTGAGCTTTCCCTGCACGTTTGAGACGATGTGCATAACGTGCGAGTATCGCTCGATAATCATTTCTTCGGTAATCTTGACCGTATTGAAATCGCATACGCGTCCCACATCATTGCGACCGAGGTCGAGCAGCATGATATGTTCTGCCCTCTCTTTTGGGTCAGCCAACAGCTCTTCAGCTAGAGCCTTGTCTTCTTCTTCAGTCTTGCCGCGAGGACGAGTCCCGGCGATGGGTCGTAGCGTGACTATCCCTTCATCAACACGCACCATCACTTCGGGCGACGAGCCGATCAGTTTCAGGTTACCCATTCGCAGGTAGAACATGTATGGCGACGGATTGACAGCGCGTAGGGCACGATAGATGTCAAACGAGTCGGCTGTCGTTGTCGTATGCAAACGCTGCGAAGGGACTACTTGGAAAATATCTCCTGCGTAGATGTATTCCTTCGCTCTGAGGACGATGTCATGGTACTGCTCTCGGGTGAAGTTGGAGGTGAATTCCTTTGTCATATCACCCATTGGGGTGATGTCGTTGATCGGTGCTGCCATCGGGGCGCGGAGCCTGCGGACGAGTCGCTCAATCTTGCGCACTGCTTCGTCGTAAGCTTTCTTGGCGGACTGCTTGCCCGTGTGAGCGTTGCTGATGATAGTCATTGTCTTCAGCACATGGTCAAAGACGATGACAGTGTCGCAAAGCATGAAACAGAGGTCAGGGACCCTCAACGTATCAGGCGGCGGATCGGGCAGACTTTCGACGTAACGAACAGTGTCGTAAGCCGCGTAGCCGACCGCTCCTCCGGAGAAATCTCCGGGTTGATTGGCGATTTTTACGGGGCGATACGCAGACAACAGCTTTCCGAGTTCGCCAAGTGGATCCGTTGTCTTCGTCTTTGTTACTTTGCCGTGCATTCGGAGGGTCGCGTTGTTTCCTTTGCAGACGAAAGTGCCCAGCGGATCTACACCGAGGAATGAGTAGCGGCCGATATTCTCTCCACCTGTGACGCTCTCGAAAAGAAAGCCGTGCGAGGAACTGGCGAGTTTCTGATACGCCAATACCGGCGTAATAGTGTCAGCCAGCATCTGTCGATAGACAGGTACTAGGTTGCCTTTTTTTGCGTAGTTTCGGAATTGCTTGATATCGGGCGAATACATTTCAGTCTCCTTGACTTCAAAGTAACACGTCCAACATTCTAACAAGGCAATCTGCTTATGTCGATGATGATGACGAGTTGCCGCCACTATACAAGCCTTAGCGTGCTTTGACACCTTTCGGGGGCACCGATATAATGCAGTAACTAGTTGCCCGAACCTTTGTGTCGGGCTAGAATTCGGATGCAATAGGCTCCCCGAAAGATTGTGGAGAAAGGTTTGTTTGTGGCCATGGGCATTCATGAATTGGTCGTTGATACCGATTTTGCGGCGGCACATCTTTTGCGCGAATATGAAGGCAAATGCGAAGCCCTTCACGGTCACAACTGGAAGGTGCAGGTGCGTCTGCGATCAAATGAACTCGACAAACTCGGCATGGTGATGGATTTCAAGGACGTAAAGAGGCTCCTTGCTGCGGTTCTGAGTGAGCTTGATCACCACTACATAAACGAAGACGTGCCGTACTTTGCTGAGACAAACCCGACAACGGAGAACCTCTCGGTGTACGTTTTTCGGAAGATTCGCGAGCAATTGCCTGACAGAGTGAGCGTTGCAGAAGTAACGATTTGGGAATCAGATCATTGTGGCGCGTCGTACCGTGAGGATTAAGATGGATCCTGTTCTTCAAGTAGCTCTTGACTTCGACAACCTCTCTCGCGCCATGAAGCTGGCCAGGGAGGCCGTAGCAGGTGGAGCCGATTGGATTGAGGCTGGCACGCCGTTGATCAAGAGCGAAGGACTTGATGCTGTTCGAGCTCTTCGCAAGGAATTCCCCAGTCACACGATTATTGCCGACATGAAGACACTTGACGCCGGGCGATTTGAAATGGAAATGGCAGCCAAGGCCGGAGCAGATGTGGCTGTCGTAATGTCTGCGGCCTCGGAAGCGACCATTCGTGAATGTGGTGAGGCAGGTCGCAACTACGGTATCAAAGTTGCCGTTGACATACTGAATTCTGAGTACCCTGTTGATGCGGCGAAGTTGGCTGAGGATTGTGGTGTTCACCATGTTGGGGTTCACCTTCCGATAGATGATCAGATGCGAGGCAGGAATCCGTTTACCCTTATCAGTGACGTTCGCAAGGCGGTTGGCATTCCGGTGGCGGTAGCGGCCGGGCTCAATTCTGAGACTGTTGTCGACGCCATCAAGGCCGGAGCAGATATTCTTATCATCGGTGGAGCCATTACCAAGTCCGAAAATGCGAAGCAGGCGACCGAGATTATCAAGAAGGCTATGACGTCGCTCGAGGCGGTGCCGACTGAGCTTTACAAGAGGGCATCCGGCGAGAATGTCAGAGAAATTCTCGAAAAGGTGTCTACGCCGAATATTTCCGATGGTGCACATCGTATGCCTGGTCTGGTCGGCGTTCAACCGGTCACCCCTGGCAAGAAGATCGTTGGCAAGGCCGTGACCGTGCATACCTGTCCTGGCGACTGGGCAAAACCGGTCGAAGCCATTGACGAAGCAGAATCGGGCGATGTGATCGTTGTGGACGGCGGAGGTCTGCCCCTCGTTGTTTGGGGAGGATTGGCGACGAACAGCGCGGTCCAGCGTGGTCTCGCCGGTGCCGTGATCTACGGAGGTGTCAGAGACATTGGTGAAATACAGGAAGCCGGTTTCCCAGTGTTTGCCTCACACATCGCTCCCAACGCCGGAGAGCCACGTGGCTTGGGTGAGATTGGCGTGCCCATAAGGATTGGTGGCATCTTGATACAACCGGGTGACTGGATAGTCGGTGACGACAATGGTGTTCTCGTATTGCCAAAGGATCGAGCGGTCGAAATGGCAAACCGCGCAATGGATCGGCTTGAAGTGGAGAATCGCATTCTCGGTGAGATCAAGAGTGGCAACTCCACGTTGTCCAAGGTGATGGAGCTTTTGCGCTGGGAAAAAAGAAAGTAAGTTTCTGTACAGAAACCGCTTGAGCGGTACTTAATGTTGTTGAGGCTGGAGACGATAGTGGAATGGAGCGTTCAACAGCCGGATCAAGGGGACAATGATGGAACCGATCAAGTGTCAGTGCTGTAACAAGAAGCCGGCAATAGTGCATGTTACAGAAATCCTCGACGGCGGAGAACGGAAAGAGGTACATCTGTGTGACGATTGTGCGCGGGAAAAGAAGATAGGTTTGCCGGATACTGTTACCATTCCCGAGATACTCAGTAATCTTGTCGAGTTCTACACGGACAAGGGCACAGCTACCTTGGATCATACAAGTTGTCCTCGATGTGGAATTAGTTATCAGGAATTTCGCGCGAAAGGCCGATTGGGCTGTGCGCACGACTACACTGTCTTCAAAGAAGCTTTGACACCGTTGCTCCAGCGTGTTCATCAAGGCACCCAGCATAAGGGAAAGATGCCTCCCGTCACGGGTCGCGAAGTAGATAGGAATCTGCAATTGGCACAACTTCGCCGGCAACTGGATGAAGCAGTTGAAAGAGAAGACTACGAAAAGGCAGCGGAACTCCGCGACAGCATACGTAACTTGACAGAGAAACAAGACAATGAATCTTGACGATCCTACAGCACAAATTGGCGAGTGGCTGAGAAACGAAGGTCCGGACTCGGATATTGTTCTCTCCAGTCGAGTTCGTCTGGCTCGAAACTTGGAGGACTATCAGTTTCCTTCTCGTATTTCCGAGGAAGACCGCAAGGAGGCGGTGACGTACATTACAGAAGCATTGAGCAGTTCCTCGATCAAGCCTCCACTCGAGTATTACTCACTCAATCAGATGTCAGAAACCGATCGAGAAATGTTGGTTGAGCGACATTTGACAAGCAAGGAGCATTCAGAAGCCTCCGGCGAGCGAGGAGTTGCCGTAAGTGAGGACGAGAGTGTCGCTGTGATGGTGAACGAAGAGGACCACCTCCGTATTCAAGTGTTTCGTTCAGCCTTCCGCCTTGAAGAAGCGTGGAGTGCTGTCAACGAGTTGGACGACGTTATCGGCTCTCAGGTGAATTATGCATTCTCGCCGGAATTTGGCTATCTCTCAGCCTGTCCGACGAATGTGGGAACTGGTCTGCGGGCTTCCGTCATGCTACACATGCCGGCCCTCGCGATGTCACGCCAAGTCGATTCTTTCTTTCGATCTGTCAATCGGATAAACCTCGCTGTGCGAGGGCTTTACGGAGAAGGGACCGAAGCTCTGGGCAATCTTTTCCAAGTCTCCAATCAAGTCAGCTTGGGAAAGAGTGAGGAAGAAATTATAGAGAATCTTGCCAGCGCCATACCACAGATTGTCCATTACGAGCGCCAAGCACGCGAACACCTGATCGACCAGTCGTGTGAACAGGTCGAGGATCGCGTCTGGCGAGCGTTTGGAATGCTCAAGACGGCACGCACCATTAGCTCCAATGAGACGCTCGAACTGCTTTCTCACGTGCGGTTGGGCATTAATGTGGGACTAATTGATACAGTTGATATCCAGACAGTAAACCAACTGTTTGTGCTCACACTACCCGCTCATTTGCAGAAGATTCGTGGAGAATCGTTGGGTCCCCGAGAACGTGACATTGCCAGGGCCGATTTCATTCGAAGGGTGCTTGGGGAACCGTGAAAGAGGCTGAATGAGAGTTGACTTTCACCGACAATTCAAGCCTGACACAAAGTTGCTGTACACGTCAATGGAACATTTTCTTGTCAAATAATCTGATCGGCGGCTCTAAGTGTAGGTTTCATATTCGAAAACCAACGGCCATAATGGTGTGTGGTGACATAGATTGCGTCATGAATACAGCTCCGGACAGCTTGGCACAGTTCCGGAGAAACGAGGCGCAGCTTTCTCTTTTTTGGACCGATATTAGAAAAGAGGTCAACTGCGTTGTCGTTTGCCGCAATGATTCCGGGTATAATTCAGAGTAGTAGGTCTTTCTTCGCCGACCAGTCGCCTATGTCCGACGGGGCCATACGGTGAGGTGAGAAGAGAAACTTGTGTAAAGAGAATCGAACTCTCCTGAGTACCGAACAATATGGAGCGTAAAGTATGCAGGAACGAATGACAAAACGCGCCCAGGAAGTGATGAGGCTTGCGAAAGCCGAGGCGCAACGACTCAACCACGATAAAGTGAGCACTGAACACATCCTTCTTGGCTTGGTCAGGCAAGGAGAGGGTGTTGCCGCTGAACTTCTGAAGAACCTTGGGTTCGACCTGAAAAAGATTCGATCCGCGGTAGAAAAGATAGTGCAACCAGGGGCTCCCAGTACTACGCCGCCCGCTGATCCTGACTTTACGCCTCGGGCAAAGCGTGTTATTCAGGCAGCCTGGGAAGAAGCTCGCTCTCTTGGTACGAATTACATTGGAACCGAGCATTTGCTGCTGGGCCTTATTCGAGAGGACGAAGGCATAGCAGCTATGGTGCTTCTTGATCTGGGACTGAAATTGGAGGATGTGCGCGAGGAAATCCTCAGCCAAATGACCCAGACCCCCGCCGCGACACCGCACGTTCGCGGACAGGCTCGCAAGGGCAAGAGTGATACACCAGCGCTCGACTCCTTTGGCCGAGACCTCACGGAGAGCGCCAAGGAAGGCAAGCTTGATCCGGTCATCGGCCGTGGACTCGAAATCGAACGCCTGACACAGGTCCTTTGTCGCCGCACGAAGAACAATCCCGTGTTGCTTGGCGAGGCTGGCGTCGGGAAGACCGCGATTGTCGAAGGCTTTGCACAATCTCTCGTTGAAGGTGACGTGCCGGAGTTACTTCGAGATCGTCGCATAGTGCAGCTTGATCTTGCTCTGATGGTTGCGGGAACGAAATACCGCGGCCAGTTTGAGGAGCGTATCAAGGCTGTCATGAACGAAGTCAGGCGCGCAAAGAGGATCATTCTTTTCATTGACGAGCTTCATACACTTGTTGGTGCCGGCGGTGCTGAAGGCGCCATCGACGCCTCCAATGTTCTGAAGCCGGCACTCTCTCGTGGCGAGATTCAGTGCATTGGCGCAACCACGATGGACGAATACCGAAAGTACATAGAAAAGGACAGTGCACTTGAGCGACGTTTCCAGACAATCATGGTGGACCCTCCTTCCAAGGCGGAAGCACTGGAGATCTTGAAAGGACTACGGGATCGGTACGAAGCGCATCATCGCGTCCAGTACACTGACGAAGCACTTGAGCAGGCCGTCGAACTTTCCGTGCGCTACATAAGCGGACGCTTTCTGCCTGACAAGGCCATTGACGTCATGGACGAGGCTGGAGCAAAGGTCCGCATGTCGGCCACGATCAAGCCGCCGGATCTGAAACAGATGGAGCAAGATATCGAGAAGCTTGCTCACGAGAAGATGAATGCTGTCGGATCTCAGGATTTCGAACTTGCAGCCAGATTGCGCGATCAGGTCGAGCAACTCGACGAGAAAAGAAAGAGCATCATGCGCACGTGGCGTGAAAGCTCTCAGGAAAAATCCGGCGAGGTTGATGAGGAAATCGTCTCCGAAATCGTATCCAAAATGACCGGCGTTCCGCTTACTCGGCTGGAATTGAAAGAGGCGGACAGATTCCTCAACATTGAAGACGAACTTCACAAGAAGGTGATCAGTCAAAATGAGGCTATTGCCTCAATCGCAAAAGCTCTTCGACGATCTCGTTCTGGACTCAAAGATCCCAAGCGCCCCGTAGGTTCCTTCATTTTCCTAGGGCCTACTGGTGTCGGCAAGACTTTGCTTGCTCGAGCGCTGGCGGAATTCATGTTCGGCGAGGAAGATGCTCTGACTATGATTGACATGTCCGAGTACATGGAGAAACACAACGTATCTCGTCTCGTCGGAGCTCCTCCAGGTTATGTTGGTTACGAAGAAGGTGGCCAACTGACTGAGAAGATTCGTCGTCGTCCGTATGCAGTTGTATGCTTGGATGAGATTGAAAAAGCGCATCCTGACGTGTTCAACATGCTCCTTCAGATAATGGAGGAAGGACGCCTTTCCGACAGCTTCGGACGCCAGGTTGATTTCCGAAATGTCGTTCTCATTATGACTTCGAATCTTGGTGCGGACCTCATCAAGCATCAGACAAGTCTTGGCTTCAAGCAGGCTTCAGCAGAACGATCGTATGAGGACATGAGGGGCCAACTGATGCACGAAGTCGAGCGGCATTTCCGTCCGGAATTCTTGAATCGTGTGGATGATGTGATCGTCTTCAGGTCACTTACCAAGGATGACCTTAGTGGTATCATCGACATCGAGCTTGCCAACGTACGTGAAAGACTGGCCGACCGTGGCATCAAGCTCGAGCTGACCGATGAAGCCAAGGCTTTCCTTATTGACAAGGGATATGACCCTGACTTTGGCGCGCGCCCGCTCAAGCGAACGATCGAACGACACGTAGAGGATCCGTTGGCTGAAGAATTGCTTCGTGGTGGTTTCAAGAATGCTTCGTGCATCCACGTTACCGTTCGCGATGACCATCTTTATTTTGAGTCCGATGAGCTGGTTGGAAGCAGTACATCCTCCGACGGACAAGATGTTTCGGAGCAGTCATAGACCTTTTTCGCGACTGATGCATTCCTAATTAGGGCTGATATGGCGGCAGGGACGTCGACACTTCTGGAACGCGCCGCTGGCACCTGCAGAGGTGTCGGCGAGTATGCTAACCTTGTTGTCCAGACGTTTGGGTGGATATTCCGTCAGCCCCCTCGCATGCGTATCATCACCGATCAGATGTTCCGTCTTGGCGTGCGGTCTGTACCGGTCGTCGTCACTACGGGCGTTTTTACAGGGATGGTTCTTGCCGTCCAGAGTTACCAACAGTTTTCACGGCTTCAAGTCGAGAATATCATTGGCGCTCTCGTGACAGTCTCAATGGTGAAGGAACTTGGCCCTGTTCTCACAGCGCTCATGCTCGCAGGACGAATTGGCTCTTCAATGGCGGCTGAACTCGGCACAATGAAGGTCACGGAACAGGTTGACGCGTTGCGAACACTGGGCAGCAATCCAATTCAATACCTAGTAGTGCCCCGCTTTATTGCATGTGTGCTACTCGCCCCGGCGCTCACTGTTCTTGCTGATGGTGTTGGTATTGTTGGTGGCTGGCTTGTTGGTGTACAACTTCTTGGAGTTGATAATCATTATTTCTGGTACCACGCAGCCGACTATACCGATACATGGGATATTCTTGCGGGTGTAGTCAAGGCTTTTGTATTTGGCGGCATAATCGCCACAATCTGCTGCTACAAGGGTCTTAATGCTGGTCACGGTGCAGAGGGAGTTGGGCAGGCCACCACTTCAGCAAATGTCCTCACGTGTATGGTTATCCTTGTTAGCAATTTCTTCCTCGCTATAGTCACGACATCGCTGTACGATATTTTCATGCGATAGATTGACATTGCTCCTCTTCCAAAACAGAATGGTCAGTCATGATGCTGGACAGCATATGATCTGTGCTAAGAAGGAGTACTGAAGACAGAACTGTGAACGAAACACTCATACGATTTGAAAACGTATACAAGTCGTTCAGATCACTTGTCGTGCTTGACAATCTCGATCTGGAAGTGAAGCGCGGTGAGTCGCTTGTGATTCTCGGAGAGAGTGGAAGCGGCAAGACGGTGCTTCTTAAGCATATTATAGGTCTAATTCCGCCGGACAGCGGCAAGGTCTATTTTGACGGCGAAGAAGTCACAGCTCTTTCTGAGGCGGAGCTTGTCCCGATCAGGAAACGAGTCGGATATGTATTTCAGAATGCAGCTCTCTTTGACTCGCTTACTGTTTCGGAGAACGTTGCTTTTGGTCTGACTGAGCACAACAGGGTTCCCGAAAACGAGGTTCGGGAGATTGTCGCTTCTCGTCTCGATATGGTCGGGTTGCACGGCATTGAAGATAAGATGCCTTCGGAGCTCAGTGGCGGAATGCGCAAGCGAGTCGGCATTGCCCGCACACTTGCCACCGATCCCGATGTGGTTGTGTACGATGAGCCTACAACGGGACTCGACCCTATAAGAGCACATATGATAGATGACTTGATTGCACGCGTACACTACGACCTTGGAGTGACGTCCATCGTTGTCACGCATGACATGGAATGCGCCTATAGAGTTGCCACCCGGATCGTGTTGTTGTGGCACGGAAAGCTCGTCGAGGGAGGCACCCCTGACGAGGTTCGGAATACCAGTAATCCTGAACTCAAGAATTTTGTCGAAGGAGTTGTCACGTAGAAAGGTAAGAGTTCGAATGAAGAATTATGGATTTGGAATTATTGGTTGCGGCATGATTGCCGGTTTTCATTCAAAAGCTATTTCTGAATTGCCAAACGCTCGCATCGTGGCAGTCAGTTCTCGTTCTGAGGAAAATGCTCGCAAAGTCGCAGAACCCTGCTGTGCCGAAATACACACGGATTACAGCGATCTGTTATCCCGTGATGATGTAGATATCGTATGCATCTGTTCCCCTAGCGGGGCACATCTTGAACCGGCAGTGGCAGCGGCGAAGGCGGGAAAGCACGTTGTTGTCGAAAAGCCGCTGGAGATAACACTCGAACGTTGCGACCAGATCATCGCTGCCTGCAAAGAAGCTGGTGTTCAACTCGTGACAATCTTTCCGTCAAGGTTTACTGATGCCAGCCAGTTGTTGAGAAAGGCGATGGACGGTGGCAGATTTGGTCGGTTAACTCTCGGCGACGCATACATCAAGTGGTGGCGCTCTCAGGAATACTATGATAGCGGCGGATGGCGCGGAACGTGGGAATTGGACGGCGGCGGTGCGCTGATGAATCAATCGATTCATGCCATCGATCTTCTGCAATGGATGATGGGGCCTGTTGATAGCATTGTTGCCTTTACCGACACGCTTTCCCATGAGCGCATCGAAGTGGAGGACACAGCCGTGGTCGCGCTGAAGTTCAAGAGCGGCGCACTGGGCGTGATTGAAGGAACGACGTCTGTTTATCCGGGTTTTCTCAAGCGGATTGAAATATCAGGTACTACTGGTTCTATCGTGATGGAGGAAGAAGACATCACGAAGTGGGAATTTACCGAGATGACTTCGGACGATGAGAAAATCCAGAAGGAGTTTATGGGCAAGACCTCGACTGGCGGTGGAGCGGCTGACCCATCAGCAATCGGACATGAAATGCACCGTCGTCAGCTTGCTGACTTGCTGGACGCACTTGATAGCGGGCGTAGCCCGTTGATTGACGGCAGCGAGGGACGCAAGGCTGTCGAGATAATCCTCGGCGTCTACGAGTCGAGCAAAACCGGCCGAGCCGTAAAGCTGCCACTGAAGTCATAGAGGCAGACACGGAGCACATCTTCTGGGGATGGTTGCAGGTGCGATCATCCTCTTTTTATTTCAGGTCTGTTCAAGGGAATGTTAGAAAGCCTCCCACCTGTCAGTCTGTCTCTGGCTGAATCTCATGACCAAGGAGATCAAGAAGCCCATTACGAATCCAGCGACGTGTGCAATGAACGCAACGCCGGTATCCAGTGAACTCGTGCTGATTGCATAAAAGAATTGAATGACGAACCACAGGCCAATGTAGATTCCGGCAGGGACCGTCATAATGCGATAACCGACCAAGACTTTCAGTTTCGCAAAAGGATAGAATCCACAGTACGCTCCCACTATCCCCGAAATAGCGCCGCTCGCTCCTACTATGGGAACCGTGCTATTTGGATTTGCGATTACTTCAGCAATGCCAGCAGCGACACCACACAGCAGGAAGATGGGGAAAGACCAGGTTCTACCTATTCGATACTCTACGTTATCGCCGAATAGGTAAAGGAAAAAGAGATTCGACAGAACGTGAAAGAAACCAGCATGGGCAAAGATGTATGTGAACAGTGTATAGATATCATCTCCGGCTGCGACGGAAGAAGGGACCAACAGGAAGTGATTCACCGGAACCACATCCGATACCATCAAGAGAAATGTGAGGAACAATGAGACGATCAGTGCTAATGTCAACACAGGAAAACGCTTTGTCGGGACGTCGTCCTTCAGCGGAATAGGCAGCCCGCGTACTGTGTGCATGTGGACGGCTGCGGCCAAATGCGAGTTGCTCCTGCCCGCTCGGTAATTCTTCTTTGCTTCACATAGATCACTTACCTTTTCGGTGTGTGTGGCCAATCCTTCTCCCAGGCGATCAAGCACCGGATTGCCTCTTATATAGGTGGCCAGCTTGGGCAGCTCTTCTGCATCCACCCATATTCCCATGCAGCGCTCGCACCGGTCGAGGAAAACATTTGAGTTGTAGGCGTAGTTGAATGTTGTAAGTTCTGAACCGTCGTGTGGGCACACACGATGCTCCTGTGTGATTTGAGAATGGCGGACAACCTTGATTGCCTTTGTGCGAAGCTCAGCGCTTTTGGTATTGGGGTCTTCGGACATTTGCTCGACGTATTGCCTAATCTCGTCCCGGTCGAACCAGATGCCAGAGCATTTGGGGCAGACATCGACTCGAATGCCTTGTTCGTTTTGTGCATCGAGCCAGGAGCCACAAGCTGGACAATTGAGATTCACTATCATACCTCAACACTGCTTCAACTTGTTCAAACCCTCTATCTGTTTCACGGCGACGCCGCACAGGAGTCCGGCCGAGAAACCGCCGACATGGGCGGTCCAGGCCGTGGTTGATTCCGGCCCCGCGAAAAGCAAGGCATAGCCGAGGTTGACTACAAACCAGAGTCCCAAATGGACTGCTGCCGGAATCTCAACCACCTCAAACCATACCAGTAGCCTCAGTCTTGCTCCCGGACAGAGGATACAGTAGGCGCCTAGGATTCCAGATATCGCCCCGCTTGCTCCCACCATCGGAACATTGATTCCCGGATAGGCCACGTGTGTGAATCCCACCTGTGCTATGGCCGCGAATAGACCACTGGCCAGGTAAAAGACCACAAACCACACGTGCCCAAGACGATCTTCGATGTTGTCTCCGAACACCCACAAGTACAACATATTGCTCACAAAGTGGAAGATGCCTGCGTGAATGAAGATATGCGTAAACAAGGAGTAGATGCGCTCCCCTGAGACGACATCCTGTGGCAGCACGGCGAGAGCATTAAGTGGTACAGCCTTCAGAATAGTCAAGGCAAATAGAACCAGGTTGACGGCTATGAACGAGATTGTGAGGTACGGTACTTTGTCCCTGACCTCGTCATCACTGAAAGGCAACGCAACAAGTGGTAAAAAGGTGCCGAGCACACTTCTTACTTGAGCGAGATCGACTGATTCTTCGAATGAACCACGGTATGATGGGTCCTTATGTCTGGCGAGAGCGTCTTGATGAATGGCTATCGCTTCGCCCAGGGTTGTTTGATAAGGATTGCCCTTGATATACGTTGCCAGACGGGGAACCTCATCGCCGTCGGCCCATACACCCGCACACTGCGGGCAGCGATCCAGGAATACATTGGAGTCGTAGGCGAAGTTGAATGTGCTCATCTCTGTGCCATCTCGAGGGCAGGTCCTGTCATCCTGTAAAACGTTGTATCCCGGAGTCACCTGTCTCGTACTAATACGAAGTTCATCTTCTTCGGTTTCGGCTGCAGTGGCAAGCGTCTTGAGGAAGGGCTGCAACTCGTCTCGGTCAAACCAGGTTCCTCGACATTTCGGACAGATGTCAACTTCGACCCGGTTGTTCCGGATTGTTCTGAGGGATGAACCACAAGCTGGACAAGAGAGAGCCATTTGATTTCCCGATCTTGGTCTATTGCATCTCTTCCAAAGGGCAGTAGCAGACGTTGTGCCGACCGCAGCTATTACACTTTCTTCCTTCCCATATCTCTTGGAACAGAGAAGTCACACGTTCAATCATCTCGGTGTCTGTGGTTAGCACACCCGTCTCAAAATTGCGCCGGGTCTCCGATTTCGCGCCTAGCCCGGCGCCGGTCATATTGGCACTGCCGAGATACAGAGTGTTTGCGTCCATTATGACTGCCTTGAAATGAACCCGAGGACAGCGGCGTGCGGTGAACAACTTCTCGTTGGATAGACCACTATCCTTGAAGCTGTGGAGGAAAGGTTCTGATGGGACTCCACCGTGCAAGATGTTTACCTCCACACCTCCCTCGCAAAGGACCGCATACTCGTAAGCTATTGAGCGATATTTTCCGCGCGAGGGTACGTGGAGGTCCTTGAGGTTTGCTGTTGCTATGAGCACGGAACGACGGGCCTTTAGAATTCCATCCAGCACAACGGTATCGAATAGCTCTTCGTTCTCAATGTATCTCAAATTCCCGTCCACGCTGCCTCTATCAGTTTGTGAGATGGATTCATTTCAGGCGCTGTAGCTTGTCATATTCTACACCGAGAAGGTGTCTTGGCGCAGCTACGTTTTGAGGTTGGAGAATGTACCGAGAAAGGGAATGTGGTATGTTTACGACGTATTGCGGAGTAGTGAGGCCCGGGTGTGGAAGACAAAAGCTGACCCGGGGAATTCTTCCCTGAGTCAGCTTCTGTATCAATGGGCTTGGTTCTGTCCACGAAGGAGAAAGCCTCATCTGTCAACTGCGTTTGCGAGCAAGGGTGCCCAGAGCAATCAAGGAGCCGCCGATCAAGCAAAGTGTTATCGGCTCAGGGGTCTGTACGACCTCTATTGTGCCCGTCCCTTGGTACACTGGACCAGCAGCATACCAGAGATCCATCACGTAGCTCATGGTATCTACACCGACGTCGCGGCACTGGAAAGTCACTTTTGCTACAGTACCAGTGCCCGTAGCTTTTAGACCGCCAGTTACTAGTATGGTATAGGTGAAACTAACAATACCTCCTCCATATTCAGCGTAATCGATCTCATATCCAGTTGCCTGTTCCCACCAGCTTCCTGCCTCGATGCCGAGACACTCAGCTTTGGACGCATCGTAGGCCATCTCCAAGTTCAGGGTGTCCGTATCTGAAATACCATGAATTACGTAATCGATTACAAAAACAGAGCCACACCCAACAGTTATGTTCGACGGGTCTACTGTCATGCTCGCGGCATGAACGCTTACCGCAGCGAACATAGCCAAGCCAACCACCAATACTATTTTTCTATCCATTCTCATCCTCCCCAAAATGTGCCCGGGGGCAATTATCTCCCCGAGTCAAGTGTTGCACGATGCCCCTCTCAGCCTATCAGCAGTTTGCTACTTGTCTACCCGCCGGGTCCCGAATCGTCCGCTTGTGTTAGGCCTCCAATTTCATGCCGTGTTAATGATGAGCACTTGCTATTACGACTGGCAAAACGAGCGGATAGGCTTGAAGCTTTGCTCAGGTTCATGTCAGCAACACAACCGTGTAAACACCGAACCGGAATATGCAATTGGATGGACTGGACAACGCCAGTGAGCACAGTGTTCGAAGTCAAATATCAGTGTCAAAACACCAGCACATACGGAATGGTCTTCTATTGTCATGAGACGGATGCCATACCGCACCATGCACTACCGCCACTCCGCCATGTTCCTTCAACGCGCTAAGCGCGGTTTATGAATCCGCCTACACACCACTCCGTGCGACGCGGGAACGAAAGCAAGCATGATAGTGGCACGATTTTCTTAACCAACACAAATCAATATTGGTACTTGCGAGTCCCTTTGCGGCAAACGAATTGTGCAGGTATCCGGCACAGTGAGAAGCTCGTTGCAGGCTGACATGACCAACTGCAACACAGACTTGTATCAGCAACACCTCCTTTCCGCAAAGCGGTGACGTGGAGCCGACACACATACAGTTGGGTTTGCCGCAAGCGCCGTGCCAATATGGTGGTGCTGTTACTGCAAAAAACGCATACCACATGTATAGGCACGAGAAGCACTAATGAAGGCAAGGACGGACAGCATCTTTTGGACAGAAGTGAGCACATGGTTCCCATGTTGTCTCGAAACAACACTCTCAACTTGCGGAATTTGGAAGAGGTGACACAAGAGTTGGCAGTGCAATAAATGCGGGCTGCCATGCATATGGTCGACGTGTTTCCGTTTTTCACCTAGGTTGCCCAATAACAACGGTTAACTGTCAGTCTGGCGGTAGGTTTCATGCAGTGAACAGGCTGAGAAGTCACTTACTTTCTAGGAGCCGTCTGTGATTGATGTTAGTCGTTCGATATGCGGCGCAGTTTAAGAGGAATAAAAGCTAACGCTGCAACGATTGTTATCTCGACAGCTCGTTATGTAGACAATGTGACATGGTTACGGTGACTGCTCGTCCTCTGGGGTCGTGATGAGGCCGTGACGTGTCTTTTCCCAATAGAACGGACGAGAGATGAGCTGGAGGGCACCCTTCCAAGCTCCGATGCTGATTAGTACCCAATATGCAGGTGAAAGCAGAGCATACGGAATAAGATCATGCATTCTGCGACGTCGGCATGCGAACACACTGATGGCAATGAAAACCAAATTGCCCAGCAGCAACGCGAGGGTTATGACGTAGAAAACCACAGATGCAACATTTGATATAGGGTCACCGCTCGCGTCCACATAGATCATCTTCCAAGACAGCCTTTGTTCTACCGACAGTGACCAAAATGCGGATAAGTCCCCACGCATTGCGACAAGGTCAAGTCCAAGGAGTACAAGGTAAGTGATGCCAATGGTCCAGAACAAAGGATTCAACAGCAGCATCAGTGCTAGGCCACCCACCGACGTAAGAAAACCAAATGTGCCCCACAATCCAAGGCGCCGTATCGTCTCAAGCGGATGCCGCATATATACGAGATGTGTTTGAATGTATCCTTTGATCCAGCGAGAGCGCTGGCGAATCCAATTGCCGAGTTGTGAGTTGGCCTCTTCCCAAGTTGTGCTGTCCAATATCTCCGTTTTGTGTCCCATCCGGTGTAGACGAATGCCAAGGTCGCAATCCTCGGTAACGTTGAACGGATCCCAGCCTCCGATCTCCTTCAATACGGAGGTCTTGAAATGATTTGATGTGCCGCCAAGAGGAATTGGCCAGCCCAGTGTATGGAGTCCAGGCAGGTACAGATCAAACCACGTGCTGTACTCGACAGTGAAAAACCGTGTGAGCCAATTCTGACGCGGATTGAAGTAGTTGAGCTTTGCTTGCAGACAAACGGTTTGTTCGCCTACCTTCTTGAAGCCGGCAACCGCCTTGCGAAGTTGGTCGGGTTCCGGGCGATCTTCCGCATCGAAGATCACGAGGTACTTTCCTTTCGCCCGAGCCAAGCCGTGATTACAGGCTTTTGGTTTTGTGCGTGGAAGAGAGTGTGGCACTATGATGAGCTCGAAACAGGAAGGCAAGTCAATATTGCGGAGTACACTCCTCGTTTCTTCATCATCCGGCTCGAGCAATAATTTTATGTCCAGCTTTTCCTGAGGATAGTCCATTTGCTCGATAGCGTGCACGATCTTGCTGGCGACATCCTTCTCGTGGAACAAAGGCACAAGAATGGTGTAAACAGGCAGTTCATCATCGCTGAGTTCTGCCGTTTCCTCTGGAGTCACCCTGACTTGGCTGTCTTTTGCGATCGACATGCTGATGGACACTAGCTTCAATAGAATGACGACTATGTAGAACATGCAGAACAGCTCGATCATGTGCGAAAAGTAGATATGATATCCGCCGATCGGGATGTCATTTCGCAGAAAGAGGACGACAATGATCAAAGCTACAAAGCAGTACCATACAAGCTGCCACCAACGCATGACTTTGTTGGCTGAATTGTAAGGGTGTTTGGTGAGGAAGGATTGAACCGTATGTTCCTCTTCGATCCTGACGAAATTCTCGGTATCGTTGCCATTTGGCATACCACCGCACTCTTTCCGTGGGGGAGCAGGTTATGGTCAGACTATTCGGCAAAGAGGCAATTATACGGGACAGCCATCCGTAGCGTCAAGCCGAACCAATGCTTGCGAGAGTGGACGTGGATCAGGAAGAGAGACGCAGCGCTCGGCCCTTTGTCCAAATTGCTCGTGACATGACCTTTATGATAAAATTAGATTATGCGGAAGCATTGGTGTTTGGCACATGTGCCAATCGAGATCATGAAAACACTTGTTCTGGAGAACTGATGGGCAAAAAGGTGGTTGTTCTTGGACTCGACGGATTTCCCTATACCCTGATGAAAAAGCTAACGAAACAGGGTGTGATGCCGTCAATGGCTGGACTCGTTGAGCACGGTTCGCTTGTGCAGATGGACTCGATCTATCCCACTGTATCGAGCGTTGCGTGGTCTTCATTTGTCACTGGAAAGAATCCTGGTCGGTTCGGTGTTTTTGGTTTTACAGAAGTCAGCAAGAACTTCAAATTGCAGCTACCCACGTCTCGAAATATCAGGGCGAAAACGATATGGGAAATTGCCTCGGCCGCGGGTAAGAGCGTGATAGGACTTGGGGTGCCTTTGACGCACCCTCCTCGCCCTGTCAACGGAATTCTGGTTTCTGGATTTCTTGCACCGAGACTTGAGGGAGCTGTTTCCCCTTCATCGGCTCTTGCCAAGCTCAGGCGGACCGGTTACAAGCTCGACATTGATCCCATGCGGGCCAGGCAGTCGGTGGATCTCCTGTGCGAAGATCTGATAGATGTGTTTGATGCTCGTAGTAGGACACTGCTGGATTTCTATGAAAGCGAGCCTTGGGATCTTCTTGTGTGTCATGTTATGGAGACAGACCGTTTGGGGCACTTCATGTGGCACCACGTGGCAGACGGCGGTGACGGGCATGGCGAATTTGTGGTAGACTTCTTTAGGAAGATTGACAGACTGATCGGTGAGATTGCGTCTCGATTGGATGACGATACTACCCTCGTTGTGATGTCCGATCACGGATTTTGTCGTGTGTCGCATGAGGTGCAGGTTAACCACTGGTTGGAGAGCGAAGGCTATTTGAAGACTGATCTATCCAGGGGAGAGGGTGCTGAAAGCATCGCTCCTGGGTCAAAGGCGTTCGCTCAGGTACCAGGACGTATTCACATATTGAGAGAAGATTCTTGGCGGGAAGGCGCTGTTTCGAGCGATGAGTACGAACAGCTGAGAGATGAAATCATCAGTGGCCTCAAGAAATGGACCGATACTAGTACCGGCAAGAATATCTGTCGAAAAGTGATGAAGAAGGAAGAAGTATTTGAGGGTCCATTTCTCGCCACAGCACCGGATATCGTCATAGATCCGACAGACGGCTACGATCTGAAGGGAGCCTTTGGCGGAAAAGAGCCTTTTACCCATGGTCCAATCACCGGGATGCACACGCAGTGGGATGCCCTTCTCTACATTTCGAGCCACGAAATCACTGACAGGCGTCCTGTTGTGTCCGACATTGGAGCAACGGTGTTGGAGCTGATGGATGTGGCCGTGCCCGATGATTGGCAAGGTGTGTCTGTGATTTCAGAATAGGTTGAAACCGTGAGCGATACAGGAAGACTTGAGCTGCCGAGAGAACTGCTAGACCGCGCAAAACCATTGGCTGAGCAGATGGGGTTTGACTCAGTTGACGGACTCGTCGCACATCTGCTTGAACGTGTTCTTGAGGACAGCGCGTCTGATGAAGACGAAGATGAATCAGAAGTCCTCGATCGTTTGCGCGACCTGGGCTATATGTAGTTCACACGATACATAGGAGTTATGCGAATGTCCGAAATCAAATGGAAATGGCCGGCAGTAGTCGTTGTGGCAGTTGGCCTCATCTTTGGATTGACAACTTCGGCTTTCGCGTATATTGACCCGGGCACGGCTGGGGCTGCTTTTTCGAGTCTTGCTCCGCTTATCGCAGTCCTTGGTACTGTCCTTCTGTTCGCGATTTGGCCGTTTCGTATGCTCTATCGATGGGCGAGAGCGCTGCGATGGTATTTTCAGGTTTTGGTCTATCTTGCGGCACTTGCTGTTTTGGGCGCATGTGTCGCGATCATTCCAATGTTGTTTGCCGGCTAATTAGCCGCTTATCGGTAGAACATGGCGCACGTTACACGTAGAGAGTTTTTGCAGCAGGGGTTGGTCGCAGGAGCAGCGCTTGCCGGTGCAGGTGCGGTTACTTCTTTTCTTTCCGGCTGTTCGGGCAAATGGGACGGCCGGGACAATGCAAAGTTCCCGCGTACAATTCTTATTGGTTTTGATGGTTTTGACCCCCGTCTGCTCGCACAATACATGCAGCAAGGGTTGACGCCCAACTTCGCGTCGCTTGCGAACCGTGGTGTCTTCACTGAACTAGCTTCTTCCCTTCCGCCTATGAGTCCCGTCGCCTGGTCCAACATTGGCACCGGATGTAACCCCGGACAGCATGGTGTATTTGACTTTATGCATCGGGATCCGAAACGTCTGAGTCCGGACTCAAAGGCCATCTTTCTTTCGACTCGCAATCCGGTGCAAGGCCTAACCGGCACACAGTACGTTAGCCCCAGAAACCGAGATGGCTTCTGGCGTTTTACCAGTGATGCAGGTGTGCCCTCGACAGTTGTTCGCTTTCCTGTGACTTTTCCCGCGGAGAGAGTTGAAGGGTATATGCTCTCAGGACTCGGAACGCCAGACATATTGGGAATGGACGGCGACAGCGGGTTCATCACAACGGGAAAGGAGCCTGTTGAGAGCGCTTCTGGCAACTGGCCGACTGTATGCATGGCTCGTTGGGATTCTCCTACACTTGCTTCGAAAATTGTAGGCCCCGTGGTTGGTGCAAAGCCCGTCAGACTACCCATGGTCATTACTCGAAAGAGCGATGATGTCGTAGAGATTCTCATTGATAAGAAGGTCAAGTGTGTGTTGAGAAGGAAGGAGTGGTCCAAGTGGGTACGCCTGTCCTTCAAGGCCGGATTGCGAACGATTCACGGAATGGTCAAGTTTCTCCTGATGGAAGCTCAGCCGGATCTGAAGCTGCACATGACACCTATCAATATCGATCCTTCACACCAAGCATTTGATATCACTTACCCTAAGGAATACGGCGCCGATTTGGCGGATAAGGTTGGCCCTTTCTATACCCAGGGAATGCCCGAAGCTATACATTCTGTGCGCGATGGTCATTTTGGCTATGATGAATTTCTCGCGCAGGTAGAAGAAATCGATCGGGAACGTATCGGAATGCTGGATTTCGAACTCGATCGCTTCAAGGAGGGTCTCTTATCAGTTGTATTTGATGCGTGTGACCGCGTGCAACACGCATTTTGGTTCACGGTGGACCCGGATCACCCCGCCTACACCGCGGAAAAGGCAGCGAAATACCAGAAAGCCCTGCCGAATCTGTACCAGAAGATGGACGGCGTCCTCGGCAAAGTGCTCAAGCACATGGACAATCAGACGGCACTTTTCGTTATCTCCGACCACGGTTTCACCTCAATGCGCCGTTCGTTCAACCTCAACCGTTGGCTTGTCGAAAACGGTTTTGCCTACCTGAGCGGATACTCTGAGAAGGGCGGCAAGGGTCTACTGAGGGACTTTGACTGGTCAAAAACAAAGGCATACGCTCTAGGCCTGTCAAGCATCTACTTGAACCTGGAAGGACGTGAGCAAGGAGGCATTGTTAAGCCCGGGGATGAGGCGGATAGAGTTGCGGCGGATATTTCGGCCAAACTTGAAAACCTGATTGACCCGGAGAATGGTGAGCGCGCGGTCAATAAGGTCTACAGATCCTCTGATGTCTATGAGGGTCGGAAACTGAAGGATGCTCCCGATCTGATCGTTGGGATGAATCCGGGGTGGCGCGTTTCATTCAAGACCGCTCTTGGGGGAGTTCCTTTATATCTGTTTGAGACCAACACGGGGGTCTGGACGGGTGATCATATTGTCGATCCGCGCTCGGTTCCAGGCATATTGCTTAGCAATATCAATATTTCCAAAGGCAAGCCAAGAGGGCTTGACATCTGTCCTACGTTGCTGGACTGCCTTGGAGTAGACACGCCGCGACATATTGACGGCAGGACTCTTCTCTAGTTGTTCGACTGGAGACCTCAATTCGCAGACAGGACAATCTCTCAGTGTCGACAAGGTTCAAAAAGACAATTGTTTTGGGCATCGACGGATTTGACCCAGACGTCGCAGGTGAACTGATTGCCTCAGGTCACCTCCCCAATCTGGCGCGGCTCGCAGAATATGGCACGTTTTCCCCTCTCCAACCCAGTTTGCCGCCGATGAGTCCGGTCGCATGGACTGATATTGGTACCGGCGCTGATTCCGGTAACCACGGGATTTTTGATTTCATTCATCGCCGACCCGAAAATTACATGCCCTTCATCTCCATGCGCAAGAGCGCCACGGGACTTTTGGGCACGGTTTACAAGAGTCCTCGTTCGTGCGATGGTTTCTGGCGCTATGCCAGCGACGCAGGTGTCCCAACGACAATCATTCGATGGCCGATTACATTCCCCCCTGAGAAGATCAACGGACGCCTCCTGTCCGGCCTTGGCACGCCTGACCTGCTGGGACGGGAAGGACGTGACACGTTATATGCAACCACGCGTCCGCCCGCTGTAAAGACAGAGCTTGGCGAAGACCACGTGGTTGTTGTCAAATGGGATGGCAACACAATCCACACTCAGATCGAAGGACCCGCAACGGGGAAGAATAGCTTCTCAACCCTGGATCTCACGATCAATCGAGTGGGAGATCAGTCTGTTGAACTTGTCATTCAGGGTGTGAACGCCGTCAAGGCGACCACAGGTCAATGGACACCGTATGTATCGTTGGAGTTCAAGGTTGGCCTGCGGCGACTGAGAGCAATCACCCGATTTCTCTTGATCGAGACAGAGCCTGAACTGAGGCTCTACCAGACTGCGGTGCAAATTGATCCCACGAAGCCGGCATTTCCGATAACTCATCCGAAAGAGTTCAGCAAAGAGCTGTGCAGCGAGATCGGGCAGTTCAGTACTCTTGGAATGCCTGAAACCGTTCATCCGGTCACAAAGGGTTGGTTTGGATATGACCATCTGATAAGCTTGTGCGAATCGGTTGACGCCGAGCGGATGAAGATGTTCGACCTCGAACTATCGCGGTTAGACAAAGGTCTGCTTGCATTTGTCTTTGATGCTTCTGATCGGATGCAACATGCTCTCTGGTTCACGCGAGACCCTCAGCATCCGGCTTATGACGAGGAAAAGGCCAGGCAATACGCAGACGCTATCCCCTCCCTTTATCGGCGAATGGATGAGGCCGTGGGGAAGGCTGTTGATGCAGTGGGAAACGACGGAGCACTGTGGGTTGTCTCAGATCACGGTTTCAATACCTACCGACGAAGTGTCCATCTGAATCGCTGGCTGGTTGAAAATGGCTACATGCACCTGAAAGGTGACGACAATGGACACGGCGGTGTTCTCTTTCAGGATGTGGACTGGGCGCAGACAAAAGCCTATGCCATTGGATTTACAAGTATCTATCTGAATGTGAGTGGCCGTGAGGGACAGGGCATTGTCGCGTCTGGTGAAGAACAGCAACGACTCGCCGCGGAGATTGCAGAGAAACTGCAGAACCTCGAGGATCCGGTAGACGGTTCATCGGTCATGCGAAAAGTCTATCAGTCGGCTGAGGAATATTCCGGCCCCTTGGTAGCTGCTGGACCTGATCTGATCATAGGGACAAACATAGGCTACCGAGCTTCTTGGCAGACTGCTATCGGCGGCTCCCCAGTGGAGTTGATAGAGGACAACACCGACGCGTGGACGGGCGATCACCTTTTCGATCCCGACTTAGTTCCCGCCTCGCTTTTCAGCAATCAGAAGATCAACAGCGAGAAACCTACCGCCGAAGACATTGCACCAACCATTCTCACATGTATCGGCGTCGAGCCGCCACCACATCTCAAAGGCAAGTCGCTGATATAGCCCATTACAGCTACACGGAAATCTACCCCTACAGCACCTTCCGCTTTTCTTCTATCGACGCAAGAAGTTCCTCGAATGGCGTTATGAACTTCTGAACTCCTTCATCAAGAAGCTGCTGCGTGACCTCGTCCAGATCGATACTAGCTTTCGTGAGATTTTCAAGAATTGCGTGTGCTTCGGCAAGGTCATCTTCGACCGTCTGCTTGACAATACCATGATCGCGAAATGCCTCGGCTGTTGGGAGTGGTATAGTGTTCACCGTCTGAGGACCGATAAGCGGTTCGATATACATCACGTCTTTGTAGTCGGGATTCTTTGTGCTCGTGCTGGCCCAGAGCGGCCTTTGCACGCGGGCACCCCTTTTTTCCAGCCTCTGGAATCTCTTTGTATGAAATATTGTCTTGAATCTTTCGTAGGCGATCTTTGCACAGGCCACGGCAGACTTGCCAAGGAGAGCTTTCGGGTCGATTCCACCCATATCAGAGCCTTCTTCGACCTTCTGCTCGATCAACTTGTCGATCAGCACATCAATCCTGCTGACAAAGAAACTTGCGACAGAGGCGACGCGGTCCACTGGCTGCCCTTCGGCGACACGGCTTTCCAGCGCCCTGACGTAGGTATTTGCGACCTGTTCGTATACGTCGAGAGAGAATATCAACGTGACATTGATGCTGATGCCTTCGTAAAGCATTTGCTCGATGACAGGTAGTCCCGCTGGCGTAGCGGGGACTTTGACGAGCAGGTTTGGCCGAGCGACGAGTTCAGAAAGGCGCCGCACATCGGCTATGGACTTCTCCGTGTCATCTGCCAACAAAGGGGAGACCTCGAGACTCACAAATCCGTCCGCTCCCGGTGCCTTGTTGTATACAGGTCGGAGCACGTCACAGGCATTCTGGATATCGCGGATTGCTATACCTTCATATATCTCCTCGGTATTCTTGTTCTGATTCATCAATTCCCGCATCTGATCATCGTAGTCATCGCTTCCCGTGATCGCCTTCATGAATATGCTTGGGTTAGATGTGACTCCTCGCAGGCCATCCTCATCGCGCAGACGCGCAAGCTCTCCCGATTGAATGAGGCTTCGACTGATCTGGTCCAGCCAAAAGCTCTGATCGAAATCGTGCAGCCGGGCCAGTGGATTCTTATCAGATGTCGTCTTTGTCATTTTCAACCTCCATTGGTTGCGCCGTAGTGGTATATGCTTTTAGTCAATAATCTAATTGTCCGAAGATGTGTGTGCAAAGTCCAGATAAAAAGCATCATCAGCTCGCGATGATCATGCTCATTTCGATATCCAGTATCTGTGTGTTGAAGCAGTCAGCGAATAGAAAGATAGCCGTCGACACCACTACAGCATCTCGAAAATGTCTTTGTGCGGAAGCCCATTCCAAAGGGGCATTCGCATATAGTCGCCCGAAAACCAGCGATCACATAGAGATAGCCATGCAGGCCAATAGCTTTCCATTTGTCCACGAGTAACGCGTGCACTGTTCCAGATGTTCTGAAGAGAGTCTTGGTTTCTGAGAAGCAGTGTAACGGCTCGTCGGTTCTTATTTGAATTCTCATAGACGAATGATAACGGAATGTCAAGAAGGTATCTCTCCTGGAGTATTTCTACTTGTCCATTGTGAGCAATAAACATGGCGAGTTCTTGGATATTGAGAGCAATATAGTATGCGGCCAATGCTATCCGGTAATCTACATCTGTGGCGAAGAAGTGTGTCAGCCACGGCCATCGACCGTGGGCACCTGAGAGATAGTTCCAAGCCGTGATGCAATTCCCTCCAAGACTGTCGGGCCAGCCCATGATACTCCTGCTTTCTCTGATACGAATTCTTTTGTCACGGCGTGGCATATGTACTGACATGTTAGCCAGTGACATTGCAACGTCCAACTGTCCCGTGTTCATGCTCACTGCACCGTGAAGTCCCTGATAAACGTACGCGATGGCTTCTGGCATTCTCACCACAGCCGTAAGTCTGGAGTCAACCCAATCATCCATATTCAGAATACCATCCATGAGAACTCTCTGATCTACTAACTCTGATCTGCCAGAATCCACCCCCACCAGAGCCATTACGAGAAGGGGAGAGATAGAGGCAATCGCTTCGTCACATGCTGTGAGCTTGTCTTTGTCCTCTTTTGGCCAGTTTGTTTGGAACTTTTCACCCCATGTTCGCAGAGCATATAGGCACCTGTAGGTCTTCCTTGCCATGAGCTTCCAACCAAGAAGATCGTTGCGTCGTGCAAGCAATAGCGCTTGCTCGTAGGTCACTTGTGGGTCTTCAACTTGATCTGGGATCTCGACCATGGGTTCAGAAGATTGTCTGGTGGGCTCAGTTTCCGTACCCAAAGGAGAATGTGTGAACGGGTTTCTGCCGAGTCGGGGTTTCTCTTGTGGCGGCTGTTTATGGAGCTCTTTGAGCAGTACTTCATATCCCTTCTCATAATCACTGTCATCGCTTAAGTCAACGTACCGTCTTCCCAAGAGGAAATCAGGTGTCTTCTCTGTTCCACTCACGTTCCGTACCAAAGGGATGAACTTCTTTGTTCCCAAGTTGCTGACTATCTCGGCTGTTACCATCATGCTCTCATACCCCACGCCTCCCTCGGGAGCATTGGCCTTTCTGACATATTCATCAGTGCACACGATTATTACTCTGTCAGAGCGTCTGACCCCTCTTTCCATGAAGTTCGGAATGCTATCACCAACGCTCACCTCCCAAACGTCCAAAGTGACAGCAACACCGTCGTTCATCAGTCGAGATGCCAATGTAGTCACCCATTGCATGTGTTTCGTCGAGTCGTGTGAATAGGAGATGAAAAATTTTGGTACAGTTTCATCAGGTTGGATTTCATCTTTTGCGTCTTGGTTTTCTGAATCCAATGGTTTCTCCTGTTCCTTCGTCTTCCAGGCGTTCTCTATTTCTCATGTGGTGAAGAAGATCGCGCCCCCTTACCGTAATTGCTACACCGTCAATCTCATTCAGCGGTGTTCTGTAGCCGATACTAACAAGATCCCTCTTCTGCAGATCGGAAACTAGTAATTCCATTTCTGCGGCGTCAAACCCACATTCGTTCAATAGAGAAGAAGAATCGCATCCGTCAGCGGGCCTGCTTCCGGTACAGTTCTCTTCAAGAAATTCCAGAATTGTGATCTGACGCGGATCCGGAAACTGGTCAAGTCGCATAATACGAACTTCCTCAATACCCTATCGGTTTTGGCACAATTATCACTATATGGCATTCACTTCCCCAACTCAACTTCTACCGCGCAGCGGTCAGGACGGTAACTGAGAGTGCCCCTGCGTCATATAGCATTCTGGCGCATTCGGAGGTGGTGGCTCCGGTGGTCATGACGTCGTCGATAAGTAGGATGATCTTGTCGTCAAAGTGTTTTGGACGGGACACGGAAAATGCTTCTCTCATGTTGCGTTCCCGTTGGGCACGGGTAAAGCGTGTCTGCGTCGCGGTGTTGCGTATGCGTCGAAGGTTTTCAATAGACAGCGGCAATCGCAAGCGCTCGGACACTTCCTGGGCGATGAGTTCGGATTGGTTGAAGCCCCGCTCTGCCCGCCGTGTTCTATGTAGCGGCACGGGCACGACGAGATCGGCATTATGGTGGAGATTGAGCCTGGTCGCCAAGTCAGAGATCATCTTGCCGAGAGGAACGGCATACATCGAATCACAACGAAACTTGAGTCCCGTAACAAGCTTCTTGATCGGTCCTCGATATCGACCGACGGCCACAGCACGCCTGAAGTGAAGTCTTGCATTGCGGCAATTGGGGCAGCGTTTGTCGTTTCGTGCGTAAGGTCCGGTCGGATGTCCGCATTTGTTGCAGATGTTTCGGTCAAACGAACTGACTTCAGCAAGGCAATCGTTGCAGACGTGGATCGTGCCGCGGTTTGGGAGATGCTTTTCGCAGAGTAGACAGTGTGCCGGATAAATTAGGTCGGCCAACGCGTTGAGAACAGCGTCTAACATTGAATCTCCTGCGGGCCGAAGGTAGAGAGATTGTAGCGCTGACAATGGGAAATGGAAAGGGAGTTCAACCTTGCCAGAGCTGATACGTGCCGACGGCTTGGATTTCTTCGACCATTGCTACGAAGTTCTCCGGCTTGACTGACTCCGAGATAGAGGTTGAGCTGGCTGCGATGTATCCCCCGCCCTTCATCAGGACCGGCACTTTCTCGCGGACTTCTCGCCGAACGTCGTCGACAGTGCCGAGGCAGAGAGTGTTGATGTCAATGTTGCCGCAAATGGTGAGTCGATCGCCGTAGTTCTCTTTGAGCCAGAATATGTCCATAGCTTCCGGCTCGATGGGATGAAGACCGTTCATTCCGAGAGACAGGAGGTCGTCGAGTATGGGCACGAGGTTGCCGTCGCTGTGCTGTATCCACGGCAACTCGACAGCATCGGCAACTTTCTTCATATATGGCAGAAGCAAATCTCTGAATGTCTTGGGCGAAAAGAATGGGCCTGTCTTGAATGCTAAGTCGTCACCGGCGAGTGCGAAATCGAAATCCAACTCCTGGTATGCTTCGAGCATCTTGATTGTCCAAGTCGTAAAGGCGTCGAGCATTTCCTCGACGAGGTCGGGCGTATCGTAAACGGCCAGACCGAAACCGTCATACCCGAGACTGAGCAGTACAGGATCAGCGGAACAGCTAAAGACCAGGCCTGCGGCGAACTCGTCCTTTTCGGCGCAGAATTTCTTTGCGTTTTCGAAGTTGTCTTTTGTCACGGGATCGGGTAACGTGATCCTTTCCCAATCTTCTCGCGAGCAGATGAGTCCGGCACCTACGAAGTCACGGCCGATCTCCGAAGTGTGACTTTCCGCGAATATGGGCGGCTTCTTCCACCATTCCATATCGCAGACGCCATAAGCTCGGCATACCTTTTTGCGAGGGAGTTCGCGGCCGTGGAGAGCTGTGATCACGGCTTTGTCGATTTCGTATTCAAAATACGGGACGCGGTCGGGTATTTCGCGGTTGAGCGCGGCGAGAAATCGCTCGCACGGTGTCATTGGTCTTCAGACTCCCCAGGGTTGGTGACGCGTCCGATAAAGAGGATACTCTCGGTGAGATTGTCTCGGATTAAGAAAATGAACGGATGGTCTGCACGGAACACAGGGACAGGCTCGGGCATGGCTTTCAACGTCATTACCACACCAGTTGCTGCTGCGGCTTCGGTTCCCTCTTCATTTACATCTACAAAGGCTTTGTGCAATACGGCTGATATAAAAAGCTCTCGGTTGCCCGACATGCCGGAGAAATCTGCGTTCATACCAAAAGCGAGAGGCATGCCCATTTCCGAAAGGTTCTTGCCCAATTGGAAACTTGATGTCATCTTGAATCGAGGCATTGAAACCCTTACTTCTCTCTTGTGGAGTTTGCCAAGCCACTCAGCCATGTTCTTGGAATCGAGGGAATTCTCCAGATCAGCAATGCCGTCGATTTTCTTGGGCAAGAGAACGATCATTGACAACTCGTTTCCCTTATATGGGAGTTCGAGGGCTTGGAGTGTTTCCATGGAGGCGTATTTGAAGTCCCCCTTTTTGTGCATTGTTGGAACTTCTATTTTCTTCTTTGTTGACATATGAAACGGTTCGTCTCTTGTCAGTTCCTTGTCAAACTGCTCGGCCCAATTGCCTTTGAAGTAGATGGCATTGGTAAGGACAAGTCGCGTCATCGCATCGAGAACGCCCTCAGGTATCAGGTTCTTGATCTTATCCTGCGTTTCCCTTTCTACCCAGATGTTGATTGTCTCACGTGCTTTCTCGGTGTCTTTCTCGAAGTCCAACTCATTCAAGCCAGCGCCGTAGTGTTCTCTCGTCAGATCAAGGAACTCCTTGAGAAAGCCGTAACCTTTCTGACCCCACAGAGCGTTGGCAACGCTCAGTTGGTAGTCTTCCTTTCGCTCGGGGGCGTTGATATCCTCCATCAGGGAGGCGAAGGCGGGATGCAAATGGGCAGCTTTCAGGTCAAAATGCAGTGTGTTGGCCATCTGTTCAGCCGTATCGCCACGAGCGCCGGCGTAGGTCATTGCAAGCGCCGTGGATATGCTGAATGGGGAGAAGAATATGTTTCCTTCTTTGTTTTTCAACTTGGCATAGAGGTCAAAGGCGAATTCGTTATTCCCTGTGACGATGAGTTGACCTTCTGTCTTGTTTTCGGCATTTGGTGCAATCACGAAAACAAGTAACAAGCCATACACGGCCAAGGCCAATGTCTTCATTTGTGGTCCTCCTCGCTCAAGCGACGAAAAGAGCCTACGGCCGGATACCCTTCCGCTCCAATATATTAGACGACGGTACTACCTGAAGAGTTCCATGATACTATCGTAATCTACAGATTTTCCGCCACCTTCTTCACGGCCTTGGCGATATCGCGAATATCGCTGGTCGTGAAGCATTCGTTGAACGGGAACACAACCATACTCTCAAGAACCTTTTGCGTGTAGGGGCACAGGTCTTCATTGTACTCGATCTCGCGTGTGGTATAAGGGCTATCGAACGGGAAGTGCGAGTCACCATAAGTCATCTTCTCGTTCAGGGATGCTGCGCAGACGTATATTGGTTTGCCGATATAACCGGCGCTGGAGGGGACACCTTCGGCGGTCAGCGCCTTGGCAAACTTATTTACATTCCACTTCGTCATCCGAATTGGGTAGAGCCAATAGCCATGCTCGCTACCCGGTGTTACGGGAGCGGTTTCAATACCCTCGACTTTGCTGAGGAGCTTTGTCAGGAGGGTTCCTAGTTTGATTCGTTTCTCGATGACTTTGCGTACTTTCTTGAGCTGTGCCAGTCCGATTGCTGCGGTCTGTTCGTTCATGCGATAACAGGGTGCGAGGAAGACGTACGAACGTGCCGCGCCCCAGCCCTTTCGCCGGTAGCCTTTGTCGGCAAAGAACTTCATACGTTCGTAGAACTTCTTGTGCCGCGTGATTGTCATGCCCCCGTCTCCAGTGGTCATGTGTTTGGCCCCTTGGAGGCTGAAAGTGCCGATATCGCCAATCGTGCCGAGAAATTTGCCTTTGTATTTGACCTGATGAGCCTGGCTGCAGTCCTCGATCAGGATGAGGTTGTGCTTCTTTGCGATGAGTTTCATTGCAGTCATGTTGCACGCATTGCCAAAGAGGTGAACTGCGATGATTGCCTTTGTGCGCTTCGTGATCTTTCGCTCTACGTCAGCAGGGTCCATGTTGTAGGAGTCGTCGACTTCCGCAAACACCGGAATAGCATTTTGCTGAAGGATTGGCGTGACGCTGCCGAGGTCTGTGATCGGCGCAGTGATGATTTCATCACCCGGATTCGGGTTGACTGCTCCGACGGCAACGTGGATTGCTGCGGTACCGGAGGTAGAAGCAACGCCGTACTTAAGCCCGTAGAGCTTGGGGAATTCCTCTTCGAATTGCTTTACGAAAGTGCCGGACCAGTAGAACAGGTCCTGCGACTTGATCGCTTTCGTGACCAGCCGAATCTCTTCGTTTCCATAGAGGATTCTCTTGGGGAACGGCTTGCTTCGCACTGGTGTTCCGCCGCGAATCGCCAGCTTTTCCATCTTCATTTGTTCCTTTCTACGATACTGCAATTACAAAAGAATCCTCGAGCTTTGTTGGTTTGAATGTGAACATCTTACTCGCGCGAACGCGCGAGCTTGTTGTCGAAATACGTTTTCCGTTGACGCTTACACTTCGGATTTTCGCTCCGTGAGACAAAATTTCGAATGTACCATCATAATCGAATGACGGAAGCATTATGTTTGCGCCCTGTTCACCGACGTCAATGCGCACGTCGCTGCGCCACGTCCACCAATCATAGAGTTGTTCGTGACCTAATACGCAGAACCCGCGTTTCTTCGCATGCTGAATGGTCCATTCCATCATCTTCTGCGCATCGCGGGCTCCATGCTGAAAGCCGCACTCATGCTTCACTCCTGCCGTCCAGACGTGGATGAGAAAGCCGGTCAGCAGATTATGGCGGGACGCGTGATCAAATCGGGTTCGGACATTTCTTTCCCACTCTTTCCAGCTTAGACGTTGTCCGTAATTGAACGAAGATAGCCGTTCTGCATCTTGTGAGTCGAATGTAGGCAGTTCGAGAAGGCCTATCTCCTCTGCCTTTTCCACGTCGACTATGTTGTATGGCAGCCGATTACCTGTCGAGGTACCTTCAGAAAGAAGAAGCCAGGGGCTGCTCTGGGGAGCCCAGCATGCTGTCCATTTTATCCCTGCTCGCTTCACATAATGCCAGACTCGTGGGTAGCTGTCTGCGAAACTTGGTCCATGTCTGCGCCAGCCACGGGTTATGCGGCCTTGCGTTGCGTCCAATGACTCTTTGGCTTTGAGAATTGTCCGGAAATCTGTTGCGTCTTCTACGTGAAGCGCTACATCGTGACCTTTTGCTGTTGACTTACTTGTGCGAAATTCCGCCTTCTTGCTGTGGGCGGAGAAACGCTCTCCGGGAAAATCAAAGAAGGTTGTCACAACCTTCTCTCGCGCACATACCTTACGTATGAAGCGGAGTCCGGCCGTCGTGAATCCGCACGCATCGTGGTTCAGATTGAAGGCCCCGGAGGGGATCTTTCCGTCTGACGCGGGCCAGTAGTACGGGCGAATAATGAAATGGGGTGAGGCTGTCCAGACTATGGCATCTCGGAGGATATTGCGATACATATCCGCATTCGCTTGGAGCGGATAGTCCATCATGTCGAGGTCAAATCTTTCATGATGGTGTACGGATGTGTTGAAGACGAAAGCCCACCCCAGAGCAAACGGGATGACAACTCGACGTCGTGCTCTCTTTGAGACCAGGATGGCAGGTCCCAATCGCTTGCCGTCCCAGAGGTCTATTGACGCTATTTCTTCGCAGTCCTTTGCCGTCCTGCGCGGGGCGGCCAAGACGGGGCAGTGCTTGATCTTCAACCTCTGCTCGTGCGGAAGAAGAGGCGTGTGACTGAAAGGATACTTTTGGATGTTGATAGCGTAGAGAGTGTCAGATACCCCCTCTGGCTTTGCTCCGGAGGTGCCGATCAGTCTTGATAGAGAGCCAGAAGTGGGGGCGTCACCAATCCATACGAAACGGGACTTTCGCATAATTTCGGAAAGGTATCGGGATTCAGTTTCCGTGGGGTCAGGTGCTCCGGCAATCAAGAGCAGATCCGAATCCTTTGTATCGCGAATCGCGCCCGGATTCGTGGCTACATACGGCAGGCCCTCTTGATTGAGCATAGACTCGATGCCAAGAGCATTGATCCGTGATCTCTGTGGTTCCGACTGCGAGCCAAGTTCAATGAGCGTGATTCTGCAAGGTGTCATGGGATGTTTCTACTGAGCTGATTCCTTACTCGAAGGGTCTCGGAGGGAAATGAGTCACCTTCTCCGGAGCTTGACACGCGAATCTATTCCACGCCCCCCAGCTTCTGCTATAGCTTCTGTTATGGGTGATGTCGACCATGTGGCTGCCCATGGTAACCGTTCGGTCGTATGGGGCTGTATCGGGTCCGCAATGCCTGCAGACTGCGCGTGGGAAGGGTGCGTGATCAGTCAGGATTCGTCGCATATGCTCGTGACCGCGCCCCCAAGGCATGTGACATAGTTCGCCGATATGTGTGAAGCGAACGGCGCAGTCGGTTGCATATTGCATATCTTCAGAGCCAAGATGTTTTCCCATCTTGTCAATATACTCAAGTCGTTTTGACTTGATGTAGGCGCTCATTTCAGGACTCTCGAAATGTCCTTCTGTGCACCAGATCGCGTGTCCCTTGAGCTTGCGAATGCCAATGCGACGAAAGCTCTTTTCTACCACTATGCCATTTCCCGATGTATCCGCCCATACCTGTGACGCGCGGCCCCATACGTAGAGCGTATAGCGTTTGTAGAGCTCAGCAAGGTGTTCCACACTGCAGGCGAATCTCAGGAGAGGAAACTTGCTGATCGGCCATACGTCTTCGATCGGTTCGTCCAGCCAGACACTACAGGAAACGCCCGCCGTATTGGCTACCCCCTTTTCGTTCGTCGCGCCCCACCCCTGGATGTAGCCGGTGCGGGGTTTCTTGAGAACCAGTTGACGCAGTGTCGGCTTCTGTCGCTTCAATCCGGTGTACTGCTTCGGTGTACGATAGCGATAGTTCTTGGGAGGTGGCGGCGCATCACCTTCCGAACTTTTCCCGCCGATCACGCCGTCAGGCCCGACAAGCAGGATGCCTGAGCAACGTTTCGGTTCTCGTTTGAGCTGGAAGGCATAGTACATGTTATCGATCTCTTGGCGGTATGTGAGGTAGTCCAACACTGCAGCCTCTTCCAGCTTGCAGCCTGCGCCGTCTGCAAAGCCGCGCAAGAAATCAATACGCTCAGGATAGAGATCTTCCAGTTCGGGATAACGGTTGTAATCTGGTGGGG
>Ga0180433_10000635_pt1 | contig 59557 bp, 64 predicted proteins | sample SS_ome_8_FD_132980 | JGI IMG/M metagenome (GOLD analysis project Ga0180433, IMG submission 132980) | Hypersaline lake sediment archaeal communities from the Salton Sea, California, USA - SS_1_D_1 metaG | ecosystem: Environmental > Aquatic > Non-marine Saline and Alkaline > Hypersaline >... | reverse complement strand
GCTTCCATGTCCACAGGCTTGAAAATCCCGTGTAGCCCACGGTACTAGTGATTCTACAAAAATGAATTCTTTATTCATAAACATACATAATCATTCATTATTTAGTTTGCTAGGTAGTTCTCCAAGGCCTCCGCCGAGGGTTCCTAGGCTTTCTAGAACTGTTGTAGCAATATCTCTGTCAAAAGGAATGCCAAAGTAGTACGGAAGAATACTCGAAAGTCCATGCCCTGCCCAATACCCAGTTCTTCTTCCGAAATTAGCCCCAGCTCCTGTTCCAAGGCCAAGGCCTGCTGCTCTCAGAGTATCGTCCGAAGTTTTATTTTTTGAGCGCAATAGTTCTGCTGCTCCAACTCCACCACCTAGTATTGCCGGAGCAGCTCCTAGTACCATGTGGTAAAGTTGAGTATTACGGGCCTTTTTTTCCAACTCTTTTTGTTGATCTGGTGGGGACATTACTCTGCTAGATAAGGAGTACCCTGCTATCCAAAAAGTGCGCACGAATGCGCGTTTCCGGTTCCTGCTTCAACCACAGTAGTTTCATCAAATCCGAAGATATGATCAGCGCTTCCATGTCTACAGGCTTGAAAATCCCGTGTAACCCACGGTACTAGTGATTCTACAAAAATGAATTCTTTATTCATAAACATACATAATCATTCATTATTTAGTTTGCTAGGTAGTTCTCCTGTTCCTAGACCAATACCTGAGGCTCTTAATACATCGGCTGGAGTTTTCGGTTTCGAGCGCAATAGTTCTGCTGCTCCAACTCCACCACCTAGTATTGCCGGAACTACTGAGTTTAGGTCCTCTAGAAAGCTTGCTATTTCATAAAGCTTCCCAGCGTTCTTCTCAAACTCTTCTCGGAACCCCTCTAAAAAGGCCTTCTTCTCAAGACTTTTCATCATTCTCACGTTCTTTGTCTTTTTTGCGGCGCTCTAACTGCTTCTTACCAGGCCCTTTTTTGTTTGGCATATTCCTCTTTTTGCGCTCTTCCGAGCCTGGAGGGATGCCTAAGGGACCGCGTAGTGCTCGCCCAAGGCCCATACCGGTGCGCCCGGTTCCTTGGCAGGGGAATAGCGTTTCAGAAAGTTTCTCTACGAACCCGTCTAACCAGGCTCGTTTTTGTAGTGTGTCGAACATCATACTACTCCAGTACTAACTTTATTACTTTAGCCGTGTCTAGTTCTTCCTCATCCGGTATAAAATATAATATATTTTCCGGAATACTGGTGGAAGGAATAACTTTGATTCCTAACATTTCTTTGGGAATTTTATCTTTTTGGACATTCCCTCATGTTCTTATCAGGGGTTCCGACGCGGTGTTACATAGAATCGCATCACCCCGCGCCCCTCTAGCGGTAAAAGATGCAACTATAGGTAAACAGTAGTTAAGCGTGAAAGGCTTCTTATAAGTAATTACATCTTGCTTAGCTGTAAGCACAGCTATAAACCAATCTTCGAACGATTTGTAATAAACAGGAAATGCTTTAGATATTGTTGGGGTAGTGTTTGTCATACCGGTTTTATCTTTCCGGGAACAGAAACAGGGCGGTCTTTGCCAAATATACCTTCTTCCTGCTCTTTACCATACAAACCTTTAAGAATATCCCCACCGGTTTGGTATCCACCGTAACCACCTAATCCAGCTCCAATAATTTGACCGAGTCCTGCAGCCATAGGATCTCCAAAGATAAGATTGCCCAAACCTTCGCCAATCGACCCACCTGCAGCAGCTCCTAGGCCAGTTACGGTTCCACGCAATGCCCCATGGCCAAGACCTCTCCAACCTTGCCCCTTTTGGGCACCCAATAGGCCCCCAGCTCCCCCAATGAGTAATGGCAGATTGCCTAGTAGGTCTACCCCTCCTTTAATACGAGGGAACACGTTTTCCAATATAGGGGGTTTCTCTTGTCCAGATTTTGTAAGTTCATCGACAAAACCCCTCAACCAGGCTCTCTTTTCTAGAGTATCGAACATATTAAACTCCTTAACAATTCTCTAGAGTCAATACTCTAGTATCAAGACTACTTATTCTAGCACTCAAAGCATCCGCGATGGCTTGTAGTGCGGCAACGTCTTCACAGTCGCAACAAGGCTCCTCGCAGGTATTCTCTATACGAATACCGTTCTCTATCGGAGTAACGGTGATACACCCTACCCCCTGTACATTGAAGTTCCGAGAATCGTCCGGTGGTATTCCATTTATAAACTTTATCGGATTCCCGGGTGGAATAGAATCATCCGGGCATACGCAGCTAGTACCAAGACCGGCTCCTTCGATAGCGTCTATGCGTATAGCGTTGTTAGTATAGTCGTATGTGAGCCTAATATTAAATCCTTCAGACAGTTTTACATGTCCCCTTAGAGGGGCTGGAATGTCAGGAGAAGTGGAATAGATGCCCAGACTAGACACCCCTCTAAGGTTAGGTATAAGAACCTTACTCTCTAGTTCAGTAGCCGATTGGCTAAAAGAGTAAGCTCCAACAACATCGGGGATTTCTCCTATGACTAACTTACCCCGTAAGGTAGTAAATTCACCAAACCCCTGTAAAACGTAGTAGTCGTTTGCCTGGTGTGTGCTGCGATCTACAATACTAGAGCCCACCAAGGTGTTGTCTTGTGAATACAGAACAAGTGTAAGAGTGTCCGGCAGGATAGTAAGCTGCTTAATGTATAAAGTTTCTATGTCCCCTGTATCTACAGCGACAACAGCATCTACTAATAACCCATTCGGAATGACAAAGTTACCAGTATCATCTGTACGTGTGGTATCTTCTTTAATCGGGTATGATCGTTGACTATTAAGATTTAACCACTCTAAATGCCTAACTGTCATTGTACAGTAACCACCGCTTCTAAGACTAAAATACCAACTTCATCACTATAGGTATCAGTGATGTCTCTCTCTACAGAGAAACTTAGGATACCACTGCTAAATAAAGCTGACCCTGGAATTGAGAATAGTTGTGCATACTTACGTGTGTATGCAGAATAGCCGTCAGGAAATATTAGATTACCTGTTGTTGCAACCCCAGAGCCTGTAACATTACCATCTAAATCGGTAATTCGATACAAAATATTAAACGTACCAGTGCCAGCTGCTGACACCACTCCCAGATAATCGCAATAAATCTTTAGTTCAACCCCTTGATTAACTCCTTCAGGCAGCTTCTCTTTGCAGAGTATTTCTGTAGTAATGGTCTTTGGGAACCCAATAAAGGACGTCAACCCCTCGATTCGTTCTTTCGCATTATTAAGAGCAATATCAATTATGCGCTTATTAATTTGGTCGGCACTAACAACGGAAACTGTTACTTCGCCAGTTCCTCCAACAGGAGATAATGCTACACCAGGCCCTGCTACGAGTTTCTGTACGTAAGGCCCTGTATCTACTTCCAAATGGCCTGTAGATGCGTTTGTCTCTATCTTCTTTACTACCAGAGTACGGCTAGAGACGGCTGTAACCTCATCAATAACGTTTACAGCGGATATTTTGAGATCACCTACATCTGGTAACCCACCAGGTGTACAGCTCTGTATTTGTATTATGTCGTTTCCAGGAGTTAGGGTAGTAACACCGGCTCCCGTTAACGATTTTGGAATAATATAATGCAGGAAGACGTCCCAGTTTGTAGCTGCCGGAGGATACGTAGAGTTAGTAAGAATGACACCTGTAGCGTCCAGGTAGAAATCTGCACTAGTGCCGTACGAGTAGTATAGACCATTTACTAATAGTACAGCGCTCTCGAATGGAATAGGCGGGTATGGCTGTAAGTTAGCTGCTGGGTATAGCCAAGGTCCGGTTCCAGACCACTCTGTGTTATCAGATAGATCGAATTTGTAGTGAAGGTGTGTTTCACCGAGGTTACGTATATACGGGTTTACCAGTAGTCCCTCAGGGACGTATTTTCCGAGCTGTACCTCGATAGTGGGTTGTGTGATCTCACCTTTTCCGGCGGCCGTAGCGTCTGTTGTTAAATAAACGGGCTTCCCATAGACTAGTGTTTGTCCGCTTTTTAGTAAACCTTGGGAGGCTACTTGTTCTATTAGACCATGTAGGTAAAGGGTAGCCCGTCGTAAGCCTACTGTTCCTGTAACAGTGCCTACCACTCCGGCAACATAGTTTCTGTCTCCAGGGACAAAGTTAGCCCCGTCCCAGATAACCTCTGCTACTGCTGGAGAAAACGCACCTAACGGCGACTCGTTATGGCTACCGGAAGGGTTCCAGTATACGGCATTCCAATCGACGACGTCATCCGTTACAGGGACATTGGGAACACTAATTACCCGGTAAGCAGACTGTATATTTCTTACCTGCTCCCGTAACCAAAGTGTCCTCTGGTCGAGATCTCCTAGCGGTTTATTAACAATCAGAGCTTTGACATCTTGCCCGTCGTTTATCTGTGTGACTGTTGGTGTAAAGGTTACCATTATGGTTTCACCGATAAGTGGTAGTTGTATAGTATTCCGCCTACTCCGATTTCGAATTTAATTACTACACCAGTACCATTTCCAGAAGCAGGGTTTACCCAAGTATCTTTGGTGGGTACCAGTGTGTAATCCCCAGAGACTACTGAACCGATTAAGTTGGCATAAACTGAGACAGACCCATAGCTCTGCCAGTCCACTTGGATCTGATCCATGGTAACTGCAGCAGTGAATTGTTCAACCAGTACGGTGCTGTTACCGCTAACTTGTTGTTGCTCCGTGTCAACAGTAGCCGTAGTGTTCGGAGTATCTACTTTAGTTGCATCGTAGAAGTCATCCCAAAATGTTTCTAAGTTAGTAATAGTTTCTTCTACAGCTAAAACACGGCCTGAATTAACAGCAGCGAGACCGAATGCTCTATGGGCAGTTCTATCGGCCCCTAACAATGAACGGTCTATACCCTCGGTATTCACCTTTAGAGTCTGCCCATTGGCTATATAGTTAGTATTGCTATACGTCCAGGCCGCGGCTTGATCGGCGTCTATTCCTAATTTTGTTACTATATTAGTAATACGGGTGGAGTTCGTAGTTGCTAGCGTGCTGGCAGAGCTAGAGGCAGATTCTACGGTATCTAGGGCCGCATCTAACTTCCCAATCGCTACGTGATGGGAGTCTCCATTGCTTACAAAAACCACCGACGAGTAGTTGTCCAGGGTAGGATTATCGGTATTCCCACCGATATTGGCGATCATGTTAGTGATCGATGTGTTCTTAGTTTTTAGTTCGGCGTCGACAGCTTCCAGAGCAGCCTGGTGCGTCATGTTCCCTATTAGAATATACGGGGAACCCCCGTATGTAGGGGGTGTCGTATCGCTAGGGCCGGTTACGGTGAGTCCTAGTTTTAATAAACTAGCATCAAACCTACCTAATAGTGTATCTGCATCATTCTTTAGCACTAGCGCCCGATTAAGGGCTGTCTGAGCACCTACAAACGCTAGCGTAGCGTCTGCCGCATCATCGGGGGCTTGAAACACGACTGGGTCTGTTCCCCAACTGGCTACTGGTGTGTAGTTGACTGGCATAGTTGCCTCATTCTAGGTATAGCGTATAGTCCATAAATATACAATCTCAAACGAGGGTAGTTTAACAAGACCAGGATGGTATTGATGCGCAAATAAGTACTCCTGCCCTAGTACGACTGTAACCAATCCCGCTCCGACGAATATATCATTATCTACTGCGGAATCACCGATTGTAGCAGTAAACGTGATATTGTTGTGAGCCCAATATGACACTGGTGTACCGGAAGGGTACTCTGTAGTTTTATTGTACCCTTTGGTGAGAATAGCAGATTCGGCATCAGTGGTACTACGTGGGCTAATACGAAGAGTAGCAATCGTATCTGTCAAAGCGGCTGTCAGAGGGGGCAGAACCCCTTCTGTGTAATTACCCGGATGAGAGGCATGCTCTCCGTAAATATGGGTAGGTGCGAAAGAGAACTCTCCTGCGGTTACTTTGGCTAAGATGTCGCCGGCTTGGTAGACAACTATATTGGATTTGGAGTAGTTTGCAGTAACTCGTTTGGTAGTTTTATGGCGAAGTAAGACTTGTAAATTCCCTTGTGGGAGCAGCATAACAACCTCATATCTGGCACTTAAAGAAACGCTTTAGAATAGCTATATTAGGCTGAAACGCTACAGAGTTCCACTTCCATGTAGCGGGAGGGCCCCAAACTAAACCTGAGTTCCATCTTGCGATGCCATGATGGCCATCTTGAACCCTTGTGTTGAGTTCTATGGTTTCCTCTAGACTAAAACCTCTATCTTCCGAAAGCGTATCTACTATTCTAGAAGCAGTTTCGTAGTCTGTTTCTAAAGTATGTTCGAATAAAGCTACCATAAATACGTTAGCTGGCAGAGCTTCATTAAATAGCTCAAAAGCAGTGCCTATCAGTCTTTCCAGTATAATATCATTTGTATTAACTGTCAATAGAAATAAGCTATCCTTGGTGATATTGGAGAAGATGTAGTCTAAAAAATTGACCCTGGCTGTGCTTTCATTCCACTTCCAGCCCATATTCCAAGTCATGGGGAAATTACGGAAGTATTCTTGCTGGGCATCTGTCATAGACCCTTTGTGCTGAAAATCAAATGTGTTATTCCATTTAACCTCATAGGTTGCGTATTCGTTATACACTACAAGCGGGCCGTAGTACTCATTGTTTAGTATTTGTACTGGGAGAGGGATAAACGTCCTATTTCTCCACCAATTTGGCTGTTCTACGTTGTCAAGTATTTGTACGGTATTACTAAGTGGTGTAAAGATCGGGAGAGAGGCGCCTATAGACACATCGGGGTTTAATTCTACAGAGGCTCCCAATGTGTACTTATTCTTATCGGTTAATACTATACGTTCATTGCCTACAACTTGTATTTCTTCTACTACCTCTAAGGTCTCTTTAACTATAGGCAAGCCAAACAGAGCTGTAAGCACTCCCGTTAGAGTGTTAAACCTTGGACCAACCATAAAGATTCCCATAGCAGCTCTTAAAAAGTCCCGGTAATTTTCCGAACTATCCAATTTAACATCAAACAGATACCCATAGTGGGTCCACAAGTTCTCTTTGTCGAATTTAGCATTATAGGCCCATAGGGCGATCTCTCTATCAGTGATATTGCCAACTTCATCTAGAATATTACGCTTGGGAATAAGAACATTATCGAATGGATTCTCGTAGAAGATAATAACACTCTTATCAACTTGGAAATCTGTGCCTTTAGACCAAACCAGGGAAGGGTCGTATACTCTATTTACGATGTAGGCATCGATGTCTGCCAGGTCGCTTGGGATGGCGTATGCATAGTATTGCCCACTGGCAAAACCACCGAATTGGAATGTAGCTCCCTCTTTGTACTCTGTGCCGGCAGGCTGAGGCCCGAACACAGCGGGCTGATTCTTAAAAGCTGCCGATCCACCGAATTTTAGTACTGTAGCATCGTTCTGGTTTGTCTCACTCTCTTTGAAAGTTAGTAAGTGCCACCGCTCTTTATGGAATATTGGAATATCTTTAAGAGAAGATGCTAGCATTTGCTCTAAAAAGTTAAGGTATTTCTGCCCAAGTACCTCCCCAAGCCCTTTGGAGAATGAAACCATCAGATCTTGGTCCTGATATGCGGCTGTCCAGAAACTGCCCATCATTTCTAGCAGGTGCTGCCCGTAGTTAAACCCATGCGGAGTCTCGGCCATTAGCTCTCCTCGTTGATATAAATATACTCGTTGAAGTATGTCACGGTATTACTGCTTAGTGAGAGAGAGTAGTCTGTTGGTATAACAAGGCTGTCTGAACTTTCTAACGTTTGCGTAGTACCATCCGGTAGAATAAGCAGGCCTGTTATAGATATTGGCAGTTGCACCTTACTGACGGCATCCTGATTGTGTACTATATCTACGATTTCGGAAGCATTAATCGCTGCAGCGCCGAGGATATACTCTTGGATTGCTGTTTTAATAGTGTCTATAGGCTCTTCGTATGTAAACTCTATTATCATGCTCACTGTTACGTAACAGGGTATAGCTCCTCTAACCAATTGGTCGGCGCAAACAGCGCGAGTATCAGTACTAAGGACATACTGCTGTATTTCATCTACCCAGGTTGGGCGATCCACACTGAGTAGAACCGTCTCACCGAAGTACGATTCATCTGTTATAGTGATGGTGACTTCTTCATATACTGTAAAACGGCCTTGAGTTACGTTGCTTAAATAGTTTGCGGTCTGTTCGGTATCGGCTGAATAGTCTACAGAGTAGGCTGTAGTCTCAAGCGGTAGGCCGGGGAACTGTTGCTTACTAATACTACGGATACGGTAGATCGGGATTTCATCAACAGAGGTTAGCTCAATTACTCCAGTATCTGAAACGGTTTTCGTTAATACCGTATTCTCTAACGGAGTCTTCACATAGATGTCAACTTTGGACCCCCGGCCCACTCCTAGCGGAGTCGCCCTATCGCGCTGCATCTCTCGGAAGCCATAGCCTACAATAACCAATTTCTGTATAGTTGTAAACTGCTCTAGGAGTACCGCCCGGATAGCTTTATAACTAGAGAGCATGCGCAAAGCTAGGCTTTCGCGGGTACGCGAAATACTGTCAGTCACTCCCTCTGCAGCAGCGCCGCCGTCAAAATCAGTAAATGCACTTATGTTTACAACAAGAGTCCCCAAGGAAGGCGCTGTTAAACTAGTACCAGCCTTTAACTGGTACGATGTACCCTCTACTTCGGCAGTTACCGGTATTAAAGCTCTGTAGGTATCTGTAGTATAAGGATATAGTTTAACGGATCCTGGTGCGGCAGTATCAGCAGGTTCTATGACATAGGGATCAGAGTTTGTGAATACTAGTCCGCCGGCAGTAGTGAATTGTGTATCAGCAGGGATATATTGTGTGATGTTCGAAGCATAAATAACTTGAAGTTGCCCTGTGGCTTTATCCCCAGTGTTACGCGTAGCAAACCAGTTGCTTAATAGCCCATCTAGGACATCTGTTTGGGCTAGACTGGGGTTAGCCTCTAAGTTCTTAAAGGACGACGTAGCCTCAAAAGTATCGATTTGAGACTGTATAACTGCCGATATTAATCCCCCAACATTAACTAAAATTTCTCTAGTAGGAGTACCAACTCCGGTATCGATGTCAGGAAGGTTCTCTTTTATCGAGGCAATAAGAAGCTCTTGTGCTTGTAAGTACTGGTCTTCTGTTATAGTTGTCATGTCAGCGACCCTATACTAAGAGGGATAATATAAACAGTATTATCGCGGGTAGTCATCTCTACCGTAAAGCTAATCCCGCCATTTGCAGTGAATGCAAAGTCTTTCAGCTCTGCATCGATTAGGTATTCATCCCCCGGGGTATCATCTGTTTGGTCTTCAACAATAGTGTCTCTCGCCGATTTAACAGAGCTTAGGCAAGCATGCTCTATAAGATTCCTGCGTATAGCCACAGAAGTATGCACCATACTGCCTAACAGTGTTCCTCTACCAACCTCAAAGGGTTGCGTATCCGGGGCAGTCAGTAGGACAATAATAAACTTCTGAGCTAGTTTTTGTACTCCGGTGCATATTTTAGAAGGACGAGGGTAGGTCAGGCTGATTGCACCAGTAATAGAAGCTGGTGGGTCAACCATCAAGACATCTATTGACCGTCCGGTGTAAGTGTATGATAGTTGCAACATCAGAAGTCTTCTGTTAGTTCTCTTACAATACCTAGTTGTGCGTTTAACTGGTCCGCTTTACTTTGCGCGTGAACAACTGCAAATGTAAAGAAGTGGTTTCTCTTCCTATTACGCATCATTACCGCCCTCTTCCTAAGGGCAATAGCATCCCCGGCTATTTTATACCCTGCCGATTTAGGGCAGTCAGCCGCTTTAAGGGAGGATGCTCCTAAAGCCTTGGTACTGCGCTCGGTGTAGGCATACCATGCAGGCTTTTGTTTATTCTTAACAGCTTCAGCGTAGTCTGTCCACTGCTGGGCTTCATCTGTAACAAAATCTGTGTATTCTGTACTCATCCTTGTCTAAACACCGCCTTAAACTTCTTTGCTATATTATTAGCTCTTTGCGTCACCCTTGCAGGGGAAATACTTAGTTTTGTGGCGATAGCCTTCTTGGGGAGTATCTCCGCTCCTCCGTAACGAGTGGTGTGCTCAAAAATAATCTTATCTTGAGGGTTCAAATCATTATAGAAGTAGTCTACCCGAGCATCCTCCTCGCTTTCAGAGGAGTGGATGGGGTCGAACTCTAGTACTTTATCACCTACCTCATTTCGCAGTCGTCTCTGAATTTGTGCTACGTTTTTAACACCCCAGTTCATTTCGTCTGCCAATTCGGCTACGGTTGGTTCTCTACCAAGTGTGTCTCTAAGATAGCTCTTAGCGCGTAAGAAACCCCCAACTCCGCGCTGTAAGTGCTCTGGAAGACGTGCTGTACTAAAGGATTCGTAGTTCTTTCGGTGTAGTTGCTGCAGCTGGTGTACCAAGTGGGTACTAAGTGCGGCTCCCCTGTTAGGGTTATAGTTCTTTACAGAGGCTATGGCTATCTTTTTCGCCATACCTCGTAGTACCGTTTCTGGGATAGTACCCTTGTAGGTGTGTAACTCTCTATTAATGACTGGGTTTAAAGTTCTAAGGACATACGCCATGTTCTTCTTAGTCGGAGAAGATTTCCAGTCACCGTAAGCATACACCATTTGCTCTTTAGAGGTAGCAGACAGTTTTTCAAAGGTCCCTTGTACATTTAACCAAAACCCCGAAGCAGTTTTCTCTAATCCTTTTGATGAGATAACGGTTGATGGCAACGGAACACCGTCTACATAAACACTATCGGGGCCATACAAACAGCATACCTGCTGTATTAATCCCGGTACTAGTAGTCTATCTGGTATAGCTGCCTTTTTGACAATCACCACGGAAGAGTCTTTTGCAGCCAGTAGGCAAATCCCAACTTTTTCCAATCCCTGGAGAATGTCGTACCCACCCTCAAACTTATCACCAAAAGTAATCCCATTTTGTATCATGAGGGCACCACTCCCAAGAATCCTACATCTGTGAGTATTTTGGTAGCAGAAGCCTGCGTGTCGAAGCTAGGGTATAGGGGATTCTTGATAATCTCCGGATTAGTCAATTCACTCGCGTAGTGGACATGAGAGAATAATGTTTGAGTCAATGCTGTTTGTGATGTAGCGCTGAGGCTGTGTGTCACTTCGGTTACGTACCCAAGCATATTTAGGTTATCTCCGATTACGACAACACCTCCAAATCCTGGAATAATATCAGGGCGATATCTGCTTAACACAGTTCCCAAACGCTGTTCAAACTTTTTAGCCATCAGCACATACGCGGCGTAGGTTTCACCAAGTTTAGGTTTATCTAAATTAGCAATAGCATCCTTCATAGACTGTACCGACTGCTTATTTTTATCTCTACTTACCTCTTTGTGGAGTTTTATATCATTATACGCCTTTATTTTAATTTCACTAGTTAATTTTCCGACTACCCCCGGGGCTTGAAATAGCAGGGTTTTAACCCCAGTTTTTTTCTCTTGTTCAGTTAATTTACTCTCTGGGGGGTATAATATGAAAGGATCACCGTCTATTTGCCCCGCAGAGACAGAACTGTTATATTTTGGAGCAGTTAGTAGAACTCTAGTGGGTACGCTAAACGGGAAGTCGGATACTTCGATAGATGTAGTCTCTTCCGCTGCTAAATAGTTAATCCCTGAAGTGTCGAGAGGGGTTAATGCTGAAATATATACTTTATTTCCTACTGAAATTATTACAACCCCGAAGTGCTGGCATAACTCTATAATGAGGTGCCAGAACGTGGCTTGATAATCTGTGAAGGCTCTATAAAGAAAGGCGTGTACAGCAGCCCGATCTCCCTCCCACGGAAGTACAAGGTTATCTAACTCTGTTACTAGTGCTATTTCATCTTTTAGAAACTGCTGTTGTCCCTCTGTTAATTTAAAAGCTTCTTGCGCAGCACGGAAAGCCCTTGTATGCCATTCATTGCCTAATGCAGAATTAACAGTCGCGTTAGATTTAGTCATAACCTCAGTGAATCTAGAGAACATACGAGAGAATATTTGCCAAGCAGTATCCCTAACATCCACAACTCCCAGTAATTGACCGGGTGCCATATTCGTGTTATCCGAGCCCATCGAGCTAAGTTTAAATACTCCCCAAGCAAAAGGACTAGCTGGGTGGAATCCTATAGTAGCGATAGGAGTCTGGCTAAGTAGGTATAAACCCCCTCTAGCGTTTATTGTATATTGAGTTCCTGCCTTAGAACTCTTTGATATCCCATACCCTGTTACGTAGCCCGAGAAGATATTATGAGGCTCAGTTATAGCAGACCTTTTTGTCCTAAACCCACGAACAGTAATATCTACTTTAGCAAACATAGCCCCCTTGCCAGTTTGGGGAAAGATACTAAGTATTTGCTTATGGGCATCTCTGTTCCTAAACCCTATACCAATAATTGCCTCAGGAATATTATTAAGTCTATTAGAAATTTGTACTTCTGCTACGTATATAGCTTTTGTACCGGAAGAAGAATCGAATAAGGTAGTTCCCTCTCGAGTTATTTCTATATCTACTACTACTGGGGTAAACGTTGTTCGCATGTTATTGATTATGATAGTAATCGGCTACAAACAGCCAGAGTATCGCCATTGCAGAAACTACGTAGATACTTGTAAAGTGTGTGTTCTTGATATAAACAAGAGTATTTAGGATAGAGGAATCCAGAAATTTAGAAGCATCTGTCTGTAACTTCTGCAGATCTGTTGTTTTTAGTATGTTAGAGATAGTGGGAAGAGGGTATGTACCATCGCCTATGTAAGCACCAGAGCTAAAGTTGAGCGTATGCTCCCGGAGTGTGCGTGGTAAATACAGGAATAACTCAGTGGCTTCGGCGGCTTGGATAAACTTAACAGCTGAAGAATGGTCCGATAGCCTAAATATTTGACGCAATCGCTCTAAGTATCCAGGATAAGTACTTGGGACGTACTCTGGGGCCAAAGTATTGATCTGGTTTAGTGCCAAAGAGTAGTTATAGTTTAACATCATGTCGTTTGGCTATCCTCTAGGGGATGGGGTAGAAGAAGGCTTAGAGTTACTGCCGCTATACTATCGGTTTCAGCGGTCACTTCTAGAAGAAGGCCCCCTAGTATGCCATCCAAGTACAGACCCCTAGGGCCAGCTATTCTAATATACTCATTACCAGCGTTAGAGGCGCGCTTAAATGCTCTAAGGTCCTCCTGGTACTTCTTCATAAGTGCTGTATGGAGATTATCAGTTATCCCTGGGAACGTCCCCGATGGCATCACCATTCCACCAAGAGTTAACCTGCCGATACTCCTACCGTAAGCATATACGTGCACTAAGTCGTTAAAAGTCTCTAAGACCTGTAAACGCTCGCTCTCTTCTAGGCGGTATGAGTTAAAGATAACCGGCCAAGTTAATTCCTGGCGATCTCCGAAAACTATTAGCGATTCAGAGTCGGAAGTTTTAGTTGTAGCTCTATACGAGTTATGCCAGGAATTGCCAAAGATTGACATTAGCTTTCCTCATTAAAGTCTGTTACGCCATTCTCTTTCGCTGCTGTATACGGGGGTAGCGTACTAAGTGTCTTATCTTTATTTTGAATAGTGTAAAGACAATGCTCAAAGTGAGCCATAGCGGTTAACGGCAGTTGGTTTTTACTCATCTTATCGCCTTGTTACACTAGGTTTTTTAGCTGTATGCTGCGGAATGCCTTTATCTGTCTTCTGTTTAGTATTGTTCTTTATTGCGGTGAGGTCTTCTTTCATCTGTTTTGTGTTGTTAGCAGTCTCCTGTGAGGCCTGTGCTATCTTTTGAGAAGTGTTTATACCCCACTCTTTCTCGGCTTTTTGTATCCCAGCGCTAAAAGTCCCTAACAATTTCTTAGATACTCCTGTTCCAGCCGTGCTCATCATGGCTTGTAACAAGTTTACCATATTCTCCATCCGCATTCCAGTCTTAGCCGTACCTCTTTCTTCGAGCCTTTGCTGCATTTTGCCAATAAATTTTCTAAAACCCTTTGCCCTCTTTTCCTCAGGCTTTCCGGCTAACTGGGATAATGTCTCCAATTCTTGGGTAGCAAACTCACGGAAGTCACTTTCTTTCTCAAACCCTAGTAGATGCCTCGCAGCTCGTTTCTTCCTGTCAGAGATTTCTGTTAGACCCTTCTTAGCATAGGCTAATAATATTCCTTTATCCTCAACTAAGGTATCGACTTGCTTTTTACGTAATGCTTTTTGTTCTTCTGCGGCTAATCCTACTGCTTTTTGAGATTTTAAGGCTATATCTTTCGCAAAATCCGCGAATGTTGTAACTTTCGATACTCTGAAAGATGCTTTTATTCTGTCTTTTTGGGCATCATCCGCAGTACCGGCCTTCCAAACTCTGATGAGTTCTGGTATCCCCCGCTCTTTTAGTATTTCCTCGAAGCCTTTACCTCCAGACTTTAGCCTAATATTTTCAATAACCTGCCTTGTATCCTGGAAATCTCTCATAAAGGTGTCATACTTACCCTTATTACTGCCTCTAAGAAGGGCTAGCATATTCTTCATATTCTCTTCCGGCGCTTTCTTGTACTGCTCAGAGTAACCCTGTCCTTTAATAAATTCTTCCATAGAGGCCATATTAAGATCGCGCTTATCAAAAAATTCACTTAATTGTGTCGCGAAGCCTTCTCTGTCGGCTGCCGCTATTCCTAAATTCTTACCGAGTTTCCCAATAGCATCAGCTCTAGTAGTGCTCCCAACATCCTCCATTATTCCACGCAGTGTTTTAAACTGTGACATCCCTTTTGCCACGCTAAAACTGCTACGGCCAGTGAGAAGTTTCATGCCTGCGTAGGCTCCTCTGGTAGTAGGATCGTACATCCAGGGGAGTACTTGTAGCAGCTTATTTTCCACTGCTGCTAAAGCCTTCGGGGTTAACTCTCTTTTCTTTATAAGCTCTGGGTCAAATATTGTCTTCCCAGCAGCCACATCCTTCATATTTATAAGTGAGAGAACCTCCTCTTGTGGTAGAAGGGCCTTAATATACTCCCCGACTCCCTGAGAGGATTCCCTTTTGATGACATTCCAAAGTCTCTCCATAGGTCTAGGTAAGCCTCTAGCCTCTCTTTCAGTTGCTCTAGCCTCTAGTGCAGACGCGGTAGCGTCTCGCATACGCATACGCGCAAGCCTAAAATAGGGATCGTTGGCCCCACCCTGGAAGATTCTTATCGATTCTTTTGCAACCACGCGAGCTTGAGCCTCTGTCCAACCAAAATTCTTTTGATAAAACTGCTGAACAACGGCTCTCTTTTGCTCAAGAAGTTGCTCACGCTGCCCTGTTGTTAATTTTGCAAACTCCTCACCACGCAGCATTAGGCGCCTACGCTCTTCGCTGTCGTCCGGAGTCACCCCAGCTATAGCTTCAGTTACCTGTGCGATTCTACCACGACGCTGTATATCCATGATATCGGTGCTACGCTGCTGTGGCCCTGTACCGATGGTAAATCTCCCCGATGCCACGCCTTCTGTGAATCTATTTGTGTTATACTGCTGGTTTTGTTTAAGTAACCTGCGTACTTCTCTATCGGCGGCTGCATCTGAAAGCCCAGGCCCGGCAGTCGCTTTGTAACGGGCCTTGATTAAATTGAGCAAGGAGTTCCTAGCCCCTACGTTTAAACCTCCTGGCTCACCAGACATAGTAAAATACTGCTGCACTGTTTTCGGATTCACACCTACATCTTGTGCCATCTGAAGAAGAGATGCAGTATTCTTAAATTGGCTACTGCCCATCCAGGCTGTCTGTGCCATTTCCAGAGCGGCTTGAGTACCTGACATTCCTCCTGCTGCTGCTAATTCGCGTGCTGTTAAAACAGGCCTGGCTAATTCGGGAGTTTTACCCATCCCGACGTCACTAGCTTTAAACCCTTGCCGGAGGAGTTGCGCTCTCTGGTAGGTGCCCGCCGCCATCATAGCCCCGGTAGTACCAGTATATCCCAGTTGGCCATACACCTTGGCCCCTTCCGACATAAGTCTATGCATGACTTCCACAGAAACGTGAGCCTGCTTTGCTAAAGCATCCACTTTCATAAGAAGTTGGCCAGCACTGGCTGTTTCTGTTATTGGAAGTGTCCCAGCAGTAAGTTCCATAACTTTCTGTATGACTTCTTCTTTTTTCATACTCTTATACAAAGTCCCGTATACAGAAAGTCCTGTAGCCACTACTTCAGATAATTGTTCCACCCGTTTACCTAGATCCTTAGGATCAACACCGGACAACATACCATAGTCGGCACCCATACGGGCAATGTCAACCATCTCACGCAGGTTGAAGCGTCCCTTTCTAAATAGCCCTGTTTTAGGATCTCGGTAAGTTCTACCAGCCAAGTTACCCATTAAGTCTTCAACTTCATTGCTCCGAAGACCCATTTGAGGCATTCTACCTCTTCTGGTCATAGTTATTCCTGCAAGAGTGTCATACAGTAGTCCTGCTTGGCGTCCGCGATCAGCTGTTTCATCCCCTAGTAAGGGTCCAGCAGTCATATTCCAAGCCTGGGAAAGCATATTACCCATCATAGTGGGTTGCCCGGTGGCTCTATCTATAAACAGTCCACGAGCACCTTTGAACCCCATCCGCTCTAAACCCCTAGTGGCTGATATAACCGCTAGAGGATTATACCCGGATAGTCGTTGTTCTAGCCTAGCGCGCTGATCCGACCTCCCAAGAACTTCCATCCACCTCTGATGTAACATGTTCTGCGGAGCTTGCCTACCTATAGCAGGGAAGACCATTTGGGCTATACTAGTCAGCATATTAGGCTGATAATTCATTATATTACCAGCGTAGTAGCCCCCCGAACCGGTGTAGTGCGAGGTTCTAGTCGGAGCGCCACCAGTTAGACCTATAGCACCTGCTAATTGAGATAAGAGGCCTTGTATAAGTTGTCTATCCACTAGTACCACCTTGTGGGAAGAGTTCTTTATATCTATTCGCTAAACGTTCACGCTCGCGCTGTGCTGCAGATTTATCCCCTGTTTCTCTAGCACGAGCAGCAAGAATATCCAACTCGGATATATGGAAGGATGGGGAGTCTCTCAATCCATGCTCGAACTCCCACTTTGCTGCTTTCATAGCCAAATCCGCAGTATCCTCTTTTTTAACGGTGGGTAACTCTTCACAGTATATAAGCCGATAGTAGTTTTGTAAAGAGTCATTTAGTAAAGCCCCGGAGTTTTCCATTCCGGATGCTAGTAAAGAAGCCGCCACCACTACTTGGGTTTTCATAAAATCTGTGTCCTGTAGACGAGAATGGACATCCAAGATTACTTGATTTCTAATAAACCCTAGTAATGTTTTAGGTTTAAAGTTAAGAGTAGCCCCTTGTCTGACATAGGAGTACGCTATTAAGTAACGATGGCGGCTTGTAGTAAACCCGATTCGAGTAACTCTCTGCGCATAACTTCCATACGCGCCGCAAATCTACTCAGGAGTTCTGTGAACAGGATAAACTTAGAGCCAGAGAATTTTAGTAAATGCTCTACGCGAGACGCAAAGGGGTAGGCCGTATAATCTATCGTGCCTTCTTTACCTTCTGTTGGATGAATAGCTGTAACTTTTTTAAGGAAACATGCTAGATCGGCTAAAGCTTCGTAGGAATAAAACTGTTGATTGGTAGTTTCCGGCGTTAATTTTGAGTTAACCCAATCCACACTTGCATGATAATCCTGCAATGACTTGGATTTAAATGTTATTTTTAGAGCGCCCTTTGCTACCTCGTAGGTCTCTTCGTAAGGCTCATCTGTCATGGTGTGTACCAGGTACGCATCCCGCATTGCGTCTGTTATATTTGCAGCTTCTTCCAGGAGTAGGTCTTCATTAAGCGGAGTTTTAACTTCCATTCCTATAGCGGGAATCTCATCCTGTTTCTCTGGTTCTTCCTGCTGCGGGGCTACTGCGGCCCCTGCCGGGGGTACTGTGAATTCATCAGGCATTGGCTACTCCTCAATTTTAGTACCAACATAGATAGTAGTGGCAACAAATTTGCCTCCACTAGACTTAGGTTCTGTATTACGAGTGTACGAGTATAGTGTAACACCTGCACCAGGGTATGGCAATGTGTTCTCTATCTTATCGTATGTTAGGTCCCACTCTGATCTCTCATCTTGTTCGTTTAGTTGCCACGGAGTGTAGTACAATCCGCCCACGCGCTGGTTATCTCTATATAGGAATTTTATCTTTGAGGTTTCCGTATACTGCCAGGGCTGAACTAGAGAGTCGATATCCTGTGTTTCTCGTATAGTCGGCACAGCAGGGCTAGGACTATTCCTTTTACTAATAAACACTCCGTTCTTGCCATGGGCATCCCCAACATACGTCCATTCATACTGTGGATGGTTGTGGGCAACGTCCACACCATTAGGGGCATGTATGCGACAAGAGCTATGTCCCGTTATAGCCATTGTGCGGCCATCCATGCGACACTGCTGCGTTTTAATCTCCGCTGTAGTACACTGTACATCCCAACTTGCAGTTTCCAGGTCATACTCAGTCGAAGTAAAGGAAATTAGGTCCGAAGCTGTTCCTGAAATGATACTGGTATCTAAACGTATCCGTGCACCAGAGCCTTTAGTCCGCTGCGTAATATTGCTCTCTGCCTCTAGCTGTATAGTATTACTCACAGAGTCTAAGACAATAGGAGCGTCTCCCTTGCTCCTAAGAATGATACCGCCCGATTTCATCTCATCCCCAGTTGTTGCGTCAACTGGCGCAGCATCTCCTTCCGTTTCTAAAAGAATGCCCCCTGTTTTAGAAAACATGTGAAGATTACTATCCGCTTTTACTCTGACGTCGCCAAAATCGCAACTAAGTGTGCAGTGCTTATTTGTACGAATACTAGTATTTCCTGAAGTTAGTGCAATAAGGTCTCGCCCAGATTGAAGAAGAAGATCCCTGGCCGGGGCGAGTATGATATCGCCAGCAGAGTTCATCTCTATGGTGCTACCTGAGTTACTTCTAAAGACAATACTTCCGTCATCTCTAATATGGATGAGGCCGTCCGCTTTAGTCTCTACTTCTTCCCTTACTAGTTCCCAATCCTTAGAGTAATCATTAAATCGTCTCTGAGACCCTACTTCTTCTGTATATTTTAAGAAGTCTACCTCTTCCAAACCGCGACCATCGATGTGAGTCTCATTCCAAGTATAGGGCGTAATGTCAGACGGCGTTATGTTAGTATCTCCCTCCGGGTCCTGTGGGTCTTTTAGTCTATGAGGTATGGGGATTTCGTTTACTCGTCTAAGTAAGACCTCCTTGGTAGAATGCAGACTAATCCTGCCTTCATCATCGAAGTGTAAACGACTTAATCCCTTATTATCTGTAGTTTGTGTGTAGATTCGCAACAAGTCTCCGAGCCAACCGGCATGTATTTGTACTCTTGCCTTTGGGTCATTACTCTCTTCTAATTCGTAGTACCCATCGTCCGGGTCGGAGACTTCACTTCCAATCTCCTGCCCTTCTTCGTCTTTACCTAAAGGCTCCCAACTCTGGATTCCGATAGAGATTTCAGAGTTTACGTACCCTTCATCATCATAGAGGTGGGTTTCACCTAAGGCATGGTACACCTGGTAGGTTCTAGCTACTATACGTACTAAGTCGTCTACGCTAATAGCTTGTATCTGTGCTAGTTCGGATGCTTTAAGAAGAGCTATAGTCCCTTTGAACAGTCCGAGTACACCGCCGTCCTCATTACACCAGCCACTGTCTCCTGGGAACACATCTACAGGGCGGCCAGCATTAAAAGGGATGATGGCACCCTGATCGGGACCTCTCCAGATGCCGGAGTGTGCCTCTTCAGTAAATGCAGAAACGGAACCCCCTAGTAGTGCTCTATAGAGGACTCCGCTTGTAGAAAACCCTTCTGGTGGGATACATCCTAGGATGACCGGCATACCAGAAGGTGGGTTAAAGATAACGGCATAGTCGCCGTACTGAGGAGTACAAATAGTACCATTCCCGAATAAACCACCAACGCTTTCCGAGCACCACCGGGCGGCGTACGTTCCTAATCCAGTATTCACTTGAGCGGTATACGCCCCTGCGACTACATCTAGGATGCGGCCTAGCTGCAAAAATGTGTTATTCTGGAGGTGCTGCTGTAACAATTGGAACGCAGCACCATCCAACGGCAGTTCTCCAGTCCATTTGGAACTGGCGTTGCCTGGCAACCCATCCAGACCTAGGCTTAAAGGTGATTGATAATCCATGCAAGTATGTATTATCCAAAGATACTTGTAATAGCTTCTGTTACAGCTTGCCCGGCAGTTGTAACTGCTGCAGCAGCTGCAGAGACAATACCACTGACATCACCGCCAAAAGTCAAAGATGCAAATTGACCGGAAATGTTCTCCTGGCACAGGGTACCATTTGCATCTGTTTGAAAACCATAAGACTCTATAATAAGGCCGGTAATGTGTAACTGGACATCAGCATCATTACCTCCACTGATAGAGCCTCCAGCAGCAGAGCCTTTCCGGAATGTGACTGTTTTATCCCCGGCCGCTTCGGCAGCAGCGGCAGTCCACACCCCCGTACCAGTCTGCCCTAACAAGGCTGTGATTAGTTTAGACCCTACAATGCGACCTATCTGCAAATTGCCAATAGGCCTGCCGGGGGCAAAATAGACAAAAGACGACCCGATCTCGAATACTCTATTAACCGGCTGGTTGTATTGGATAATAACGCTCTGTACCAAGAACTGATTTGAAGTCTGACCAGCGGTAGTAGTACCCCCGCCTTGGATGGTTAGTATCATCTCATCGGCTGTTACCAGACCAGTATTCTTGTACTGAACATTCTTCCCGTAGATATCAGGCATTAGTTTTACTCTCCTACTCGTTGCATCTGATTTAAAAAAACCTTCTCTTGTACTGTTCCAGCAGTTGTCTCCACATTCACCATTACAAATGGCCTAGAATCATCCGGTAGTCGCAAAAAGTCATTGGGGTAGTCGAAATAAAGTAACCGTCTTCTCCAACGCCATTCGTAAGGGTGTTTGTATGAGTACAACATTTTTACAGCACGAAAGACAGCGTAATTACCAGATCGTTAATCGGAGCGGGAATAACGAGTTCTACAAGAACTTCTACCCGATCTTTGTACGTTTCATGCTGTGCAACAGAGAGGACTCTACCTGCATTGATCATAGTACCGATCCGTGGGAAATCGGTTGATAATAGAGTATCAATGATAGAGAGCGCTCTTGCTTCGATTTCTTCCAAAATATTGGTGTTTATATTGTACAGCCCAATGAAATCCTGGAAATTCTCATAGAAGTAATACGAGATAAAATCAGGCACTCTAACAAGAGAATACTCTTGATCGAATAGACTGCCAGACATTTTGGTCATCAGCTGATGCCTAATGAATGGAGCCCCCTCTCTTATCTGCTGTGTTACTATAGTCACCCCGCCTTCGGCTATAGTATTTAGCTGTGCTCTAGAGAAGTACAAGAAGCTGTTACTTAAATCATCAAACCCCAGGACTTGCATGTTAGTAAAGCCCTGGTGCGGTAAATGTTGCGCTGTCAAGCCAGCAATAGCGGCAGCTAAGAAGTACCCTTCGACCTGGTACTCTCCGTCTCCTGCGATATTCGGCCATACTAACATTGCCCGACGGTTGTATAGAGAAGCTGCGTAATCCCGGATCTCTTCGGCTTGCTGTTGCTTGGAGAGAACCCTACGCAATCTGAATTTAGAAGGCGTAGTGATAGCGCTTGTCAGTGCCGGAGTAAACGTAAGTGCCGTTTCACTGCGGACATCCGTAATAGTATAGTCTGTCCACTGCAACTCTCCGTTTAGGTCCACTGAGAATCCTAGTTCTACTACATCGCCGACTACTACCCCGCTAGTAAGGAAGTTTACTCCCTGAGCAGTGTCTCCGATTAGGAGTTGGTACTGCGTACCGGACACTAGAGGATCATCCTCTACTGTTGCTACGTAGTCGGATTCAGCTCCGGATACTGGATCAGTATAATCCTCAAACAAATAGATCGATGTGTTAAGGGCTTTATTGAACAGCCCGATCCGCCACCTGTTTTCTGTTGACGTGGAAAGGCTGTTCGCATGGGCGATCACTAATTGATGAACCGCCGCGCTCTGTGTAAGAGGAGTTATAGCGTACGAAGCCCGATCTTCCTGCAGCCTGGAAAGTGCAGAACTATACCCGGCAGTGTCGTCCGTAGCTAGTTTCATGTACCGAACATCGGCGCCTCCAGAGTTTAGAATAGCTTTCTTAACACCATAAGAAATGGGGTTTGTAGGCTGGATAGGCCCCAAAAGACCTTCTATAGTCGTATCAGTAGCGTTTCCATCCATAGTACCTATCTCATCCGAGTCTTCAGGCCGTAATGCTCTGTAAGCAACATACTGGTTGGCCTGCGTTACAGGGAGAGGAACGAGTGTGGACCCAGAAGCCCAGGTGCTATCGGTAAGATAGATATTGCTTTCGATGGTAATCCCATCGCTCTCTACTTGCCACGCGTCATCAGCAGGAGTATCCACTCGGTATTCTGGAATACTAACATCATCTTTAATGATGTAAAGTGTAACATCCAGGTTGGTTTTCTCTATTTCAAAAGCCCACTGCTGTCCGACTGTTAAATCGGTACTAACATCGGTATCCTGGAATTTAACGGTGAGGCCCTGAGTACCAACAGCATACGCGGTGGTACCGAAGTCGGCAATCACTTGATCCGTAGGGGTACTGTCCAGCCCAGACTGTGAGGTCACACTATACTCGGCTACGCCAACGGCTCCCCCTTTAGTAATCTCGACTATATAGACCTCTTTATCGCGCTCCGACAGGACGTTTAAGTTATCGGCGTATGCCGACGTATCGACAACAACATCATCGGGACCGGCAACCACATCAGTAGGTCCGGTAATAGTTGGAGCCGTAGTCCGTATTGTTGCCGGAAGATCATCTTGCAACCGGATAGACTTAGTAGGCCCGTTCAGAGTCGCCGTAGCGGCTACGGTCCATTTGTCTCCGAGTAGCAACCCGCCTTGCGTGTTAGCTGCAAAAGTGACAGTGAGTCCTTTTGTACCAAATGTAACTGCTGTAGAAACAGCTACAACACTTGGGCCACTGCTATCAGTACTAGTAGATGTTACAGTAATCTCACAAGTACCCCACACACCGCCCTTTGTTACTTCAACGGTGTAGACCAGGTCCCTATCATTGGTGTAAGTACCGCCCATAGTAAGACCAGGCAATGAAAACCCGGCTTCACAATCAACGGTCCACTTATCCCCCAGTGTCAGTACGGTATCACCGCCATCAGTGAGAGTGAAAGTAGCTCCTAAGGCTCCGAGGGGGAACGCGAAACCATCGGTGCGGGCTTTGTATGAGAGAACGTCGTCTACACCGGAGTCCGATGTAATCTTTAACACTGCCGTTCCCGCTGTACAGGTAATCTCCCAATTAGACCCTGCCTCTAGAGTACTATCAGTAGTGTCATTGAGGGTGATTACTAGGCCGTAGGACCCAATAGCTATTGCTGCCCCGAATGTAACAGTAGCCCCTGCCACCGGACCATTATCCAAGCCAGAAGCGCTGGTATACCTCATTTTAGCTACACCGGTAGCCCCTGTTTGGATGATCTCAATGGTATAAACTTCGTCACTGGAATGATCCCATTCAGACGTAGCATCAATGACCAAAGTATCCGTGCCGATAGCGTTGTTCTGGGTAATAGTCTGCGTGGCGTAGTTTCCGCCAGTAGTGACTTCAACAGTGTAAGTATCTTCTACTACACCAGAGGCCAAGTCACCAGTGTAAGTGCCACCGGCTGCAACAACCTCATCCCCGGTATTACCGGCATCGGCTGCTGGGGATCCAACGGAATGAGAATGTACTCCTTCATTGCCGGCATCTGCGGTTGGAGTACCCACCACAGCCGGTATAATGTCATGTAGCAACTCAGCTACTTTCGTTAGAATGCTATAATCTGTGCCGCCAATTTCGGCGTGTACCAGGATACCATCCCCCGGTAACACATCCCGTAGAAAATTGGAGGATCTCGTATAGGTGTTACCTAGACGATCCGTAGTTGTAGAGAATATAGGTTCCGAACTGTCAATGTCTGCCGCTGCCCGTATTCTATTCCTATGCGGGGTGATGACTCTGAACTGGTATGTTGTATCGGCAATAAGCTTCTCAAAATACTTCAGGTACGCGTCATCGAAATACAGTAGCACATTAGCCAAATCTACAATGCCAGTGGCCGAAAGATTTGGGTAAGAGTGTTTAACTGTAGTTGACGGGTCATAGGCCCCTAAGGCTATAGTGGCCTTATCAGCCTGGTACGTCAATACATCGTACCGTGGGCCTATAATAACCGGGTTTAAAGCCGGGAATGCAGCGACAGCAGGAGCCGCAAACTCCTGATTAACTTGTACAGCTGGAGGTGAGTAAGCCATTGCTTCTACCTTTCTTGTACTTCGAGTATGAGCTGTAACTTAGTCCAAAGACTGTAATCGGCAGCAGTTGATTTAACAATAATACCATGCTTATTCGGCTCCAGTAGAGTAGAAAGCAAAGTTTTACTCTTAAACCAGTGCCTGCTATCTGCAATAGTTACAAAAGATATCGTGTGTGTGTCAAATACATCAAATTTTCCGGTGCTAATATCCACAAAGTCTATTTGTACGGATGCCGTAGTAGAAACTGCCGTGTTTAGGGCATCAACCCCGATATACCTGACTAAAAAAGGTCTGTTCCTATTATCCCAAAGTATAAACGAATCCACGTCATAGTCGGAGAAGTCTACACTTGTTAGTTCGATAGTGACCGACCCTACGTATACGTTTTGACTAACGTACACCCCGGTACCGCTAATTGCTATTTGTTCCGAAACAGCCCGCGTAGTATTAGTATATTTATCATAGGCAGTACCTATTACCGTTAAAATTCCGTCTAAATCAGCACCGGCGTTAACACTAACCGCTATTTTACCAACACCTACTGAGAAATTCAAGGGTGAACCGGAAGCCCCTGTGATTATTCTATTTTGGTGTCCTAAAACATTTGCACTGCTGATAGGTGCATAGTGCGTATGTAAGGAGGCTGCATGGGCGTAGTATTCTAAACTCTTTAATGCAGTGTTTAAAATTTCTCCCCACTGCCCTCGCGTGTCGGCATCATTAGAAACCGGAAGTTCCAAATTTAATAAAGTAGTCGTCTCAGTGGCCATTAATAAGTACCCTCCCCGTATAACCCTTCGCCGTAGGCAACTCCTTGTGAGTCCAGTTGCTCATGAACAGCCAAGGAAGTTACAATGTGCGCAATCTTGGGGGCTTTATACGTCAAACTCCAGACTTCGTTAAACCCTATAACAATATTGACTGGAACTACAAACGCATTAGTATACTCTTTAAGTACTCCTATAGGCTGTATACCGGCAACTCTGAAAGTGCTAAACGTTAGTTCTTTCCTAATTTCCGGGCTATACGCTGTTAGAAATCCACTGACTTCTTCCGCTAGTAGTTCAACAGCACCGGATTCTGTGCTAATACAAAGTAAGGAGACATCTCCACTACCTACTACTGCGAAGCCCTTAGTGTCCTCAGCAGGGTGAATGCTATGTAAATCATTTATAGCCACCCTAGTATAAGTCAGCCCTCCCCGTTTAATGTAACAAGCCGGTCGTTTTTGGGCAGCAAACTCTGTGGGGTTCCACTCATAACTTGGAGCCACTACGATTTGGCTGCTGTTGCAATCTTGACTCCATCGGAACTGTCCTTCGTTTAGCTGAAAATACTGTTTCAACAGCTCCACGAAGATCCCTGTTACTACCAGTGGCGTTTTCCGAATCTTTACTGTGGTTAGCTCTCGTGTGTATTGCGGGGACGTCATTTATACTATGCTCGGATAACAAAGAATACTGCTCAAGGATCTTAGGATTCGATGGTGACATTTTGAGTAAACAATTCTTTAATAATAGCGGAGTCAGTCACGCCGTGTTCCGCACATTTTTCAACAAACCCTTCGGCAAATTCCTTAAGGGATGAAGATTTCACCGTGTATGGGGTACCTAAAGCTAGAGACTTGTTTTTGTATTTCTTCCCCTTTTTACGAGTTTCTGCTGTGGTCTCTGATTTTCTATGTTTTGATGTAGGCATTGATAGCTCCCTACCCAGTACGTTTCCGCCAAGGCTCCCCATTCTGGGTAATTTTAGGGGGCGCGGCATCGAGATGGTACGTTCCGTCTGTATTTCTTGTGTACTCTACACGGTACCTGATGCTGGACGGAGGAATCTTTTTCAATACTGCTGTTTGGGCCACAGGGACCCGTCGCCATTCTATATACTGATGTTCCCACACATTCCAGCGTATATTGGTATTCTCTTCTATTACCAAGTCATCCCTTACAATAATAGGATAACTAGATAGCCTAAGGGATGCGCTGTGCTCCTCTACAACTCCCAACCCCTGCTCATTGAGGTCTGTAGTTCGAGCATTCTCTACTATCTCACCACAAGTCGGAATAGGATCATAGAAACCCCCTGTTAGGCCAGTTCCATAACACTCTTCACAGAAGTCCTTTGTCTTTAGGGATGAAGCCTGGTCTCTGCACGAACATGGCGTTCCCCAGTACTTTCTTTTAATTACTAGCAGAGGCACACCAATCTTTTTAAACCGCAAGTGTTCTTTTTCATTTAGCTTACGCGCTATCATCCAGTCATCTTTGTTAAGAGGCCCGAATAAGCTAATAGCTCCAGAAGTGATTGTTCTGGCAGCACTAAGCTTGGCAACAACACGATAATACACTAGCATCTGCTTAGTGATAGCTGCATATTGCTGGTCTTGGTCAACCCAACTGCCCACATTTACAAGGGGTAGTGTATGCCGCCTCTCCCACGGTCCTTCAGGGGACCCAGATCGCTCCACCCAAATCTCGGCATCTGGGTAGGCTGGAGAATCAACGATTTCCCATGTAATGCAAATCGCATCAGGGTAGTATGGGTAACTATTTAAATGGACGGCTGACACCTTTGCTCCATATTTTCTGTGTTATATCCTTAGCCCCGGCCCCTCTGTTTATACCTCTTCCAAGCAAGAAGGCAGCCAATGCCCAAGGCGCGAATCCTTTTGTTCCAAGACCCCCTTTACCGCCTGTTGTAAATTCACGAAATCCTCTACCAAAAGCACGTGCTCTAGCCGCTAGACTAGAGCCAACAGTTTTCGCAGATTGATTCCTAAGAGCATTAATAAGCCCGGCGCCAAGGGGTATTCCCAATTCTTCTCCTAACATACTACTGGGGTCAGTCCCGTAATCTTTTATATAGGTCTTTTGCAGATGCTTCATTAGCTGTTGAGGGGCTGCTGTAATACGATAGGGGTTCTGAGGATCTTGTATAACTTCACGCATGCGAGCTAAGACGGGTTTTCCAAACGAAGTTTTACCCAGCTCTACCATAAGTTTTTGAGGGTCTTTCTCTTTCAAGAGGCCCTGTAAGATAGCCTGCTGTTGCCGGGCAATGTTTAAATCAGGGGGGCCTCCCCTCGACATCGGAAAATACTTCTGTAAGTTCTTCCAATACAACTTCTCTCCTCCGGTCCAAGGCATATACTGTAAAGTCTTTTTTGTACCGGCTCTACCGGGATCTGTTTTATGAAGCCCTTCCCACAATGATACATTGGCCCATCTAGGGATGTTTTCTCCAAAGACAGAACGCCATTTAGGGGCAAACTTCTCAACATTAGCAGTCCATTCGCGCTCTGCTAATACTGGCTCTAACATACTGGCCGCTAGTTCATCTGAGATTCCTCTGTAAAGTCCTTGCAGCTCTGGAGAGCCGGCCATTTCCCCTTTTGGGAATTCAAATGTAGGTAAAAGCTGCCCGCTAGGGCTCTTTGTTAAACCAGAGTAGTAAGATTGTACTAATGTTGGATGTATAATAGCCTTCTGAAATTGCTCTATTGGTGCATTAGGCGCCAGCTTCTTGAGCCCTTCTTCTAAAAAGGCCTTTCGCTTAACAAACTCCCCTTGTTGTTTCGCTTTTAGCGCCAATAGGGTGCTATAATATGCGTCAGGGTTCGTATCTTTTATTTGGTCTAAGTATGCGGCAAGCTGTTCACTTTCCGGTACTACATCGCTTAAACCAAACGCCTCTGACAGCGCCTCTACCTGTGATTGTTCAGAAGCCGCTGCCGGAGTAGAGGGAACTTCAGGAGTCTCTAGCCCAAGGAGTCTCTGGATAGCTTGTCTACCTCTATCAGTAGACGCGTACCCAGCACCCGCCCCAGCTAAACCTCCTAAACCAGCTCCTAGAAGACTCCTGGTTAAAAGACCTCCAGTTAATGCACCCGCCCCACCTCCTATAACCTCGGGATGAGCAGTAATGAATTTCTGAATATCTTCTAGTCCAAGCGCCATCTTTTCAAACATACCCGTAATACTCCGACCCTATGCCTCCCCACCCTTGTGCCATGTTTAGGGAGATTTTGATCATAGATTTCTTCTGCTCGTACTCTGCGCGTAAATCATTAGCGAGCTGTAAATATGGATTAGCGTGAGCAGAGTCGTCAACTGATACTCCGCCGGAAGAAGCAGGCAGGTGGTTGCGCTCCTGATGGATCGCAGCACCCTTATAGAGATGTGACACCACGCCAAGCAATAACAGCGACAAATAGGGGAAATCGTTCTTAGTAAAGCCTGTTATTAGCGGAGGCGTGGAATTAAAGTCAGATATCGTAAAGTCTATGGCCCGCTCGATCTGCGGCGTCGTAAACTCCGCTTCCCCTTTATAATTACTCTGCGGCGAATCCTTTATAAACAGCCGCACATCGTCGACTGTGATTGCTGCCATTGTTTATCTTATGTAAAGGTTACCTTGACAACACCCTTGGTGTTACCGATAGCGATTGCGATGCACTCGTACAGCCAGAACTGCAACAGGTCAGCTTCGTGTTTAATATAAACAGTCGGCTCCAGCATAATGAAGAACTTCCCTAAGAAGTCTTCCGTGGTGAAGAAGTACATGACATTATCGGGGATAATCTCTCTCTTAATGGTAAACAGGGTGCGAATACCCATGATCTTACCCGTTGTAAGACCGTTGTAGTATTGTTCGGTAAGCGCGGCGTCACCAATATCGGTGTCTTCCCACTTCAGGATATCCTTACTGGTAACATCATTCATAAGGATACAGCCGTTCGGCAACTTCATCTTAGGGAGTGCCTTCATAGCCTCGGCTACATTCTTACGGGTAACCCCGCCACCAATCACCAGGTTCTGTTGGACCGGATTGGCGGCAACGATATCGTTACAGGTAGCAATGTAAGCGCCGTCTTCTTCCCCATGGATATCCTTAACCAGGTTATCACTGAGAATCTTACGGATGTCGTTGTCGTATGTTTTTAATTCGAAAATCGACTTGGTTTGACGTTCGGACTGGATCTTCCCGAACACTGCCTCATAAAACTTCCCAGTAAAGTACCGTGCAGGCGCCATTCCTCTGAAAGCTACATACGTTGCCTGAGAGTCAGGCTCCAGTTCCAAGATCTTTCGAGGCTTGTCCGAATCCAACTGCTTGTCCAATTGGTCATCAGCGATTGGAAGTGGAGTATAGATCTTGCGGGTGAACCCTTCCTCACGCAACCGACTTCTAGTGAAACTGGTTGCTGACACCGCTGCTTCTTTCACGTGGCCTTGCTCGATCAAGTTGCAGAAGTTAGAGGTTACTGTCCGTCCGAGCCCATCGTCACGACGGCTACCATATAATGTTTGTGTTTGGCAAGCTTCGTTCATTACGTCCTCCTTTACTGGGCTGTGCCGTTAGGAACGACCTTGATAATCTCAAGGTACGTGGTTCCATCGAACGTTACCTCGCCCCGAAGGACCCATCCATAAGTGGGCGCAGTACCACCGGCATGGGGGATGATTAACCCCTCTTGCCCGGCAACAGCGCTAATCTGCACCTGCGTTCCTGGTGGGTAGCTACCTGCCACATACTCCGTGGTTTGAACTACGCCGTTTAGAGCAACGGGCAGTTTCTTTCCTGCTCGAACGTCGGTGGCAGTATAACAGTCGTAGGCAACCCAGGCAACTTCGTACTGAGTACCGTCTGCTTTAACCAGCTCACCGCTGGAGTTGAGCTTGCAAGCCATTCCTTCAACAATGTTTGCGCCGGCAGCTTGAGGGAAGTTGTCTATAATAGCTCCTTCAAACGGCCAGCCCCTTGCCATGTTAATAGCCATTGGTTATTAAAACCTCCTATGTATACATCTTGGGGCCTTCAAGCGCAAACCTGGTAACTTCGTCCAGTGCCGGCGTATCAGGCTGCCCCGAAGGTGAACCTAAAGTAGGTAATTCTGCTGATCTAACAATCTGACTAAGTACCTCAGCGATCTTCTCAGGGTAGTGGGTTAGATCATCAACTAGCTGGGTAGACGCGTCAGTAGCAACATACCCCTTATCCACCATAAGTCCAACAGCGTGGGCCACTTTGTCCCTAAGTTCGTCATTTCGCTGAGAAGCGGTCTTCTCCAAAGTCTCTACATGAGCCTGGGAAGCGCTAATATATTGAGCTACCTTAGCTAAGAAGCTTATAGGCACCTGTACGGTATCCACTTATGCGCCTCCTTTTAAACTAGCCAGGGCTTCTTGCAAAACCTTTTTTGCGGCTGCCTGTACTTCTATAGAGCTCTCATCTCCTTCTCGTTCTTCCAAGCTCCCCGGAATAGGATGCTGAGAAACTGTACCAGTGTAAACAGCTTCTTGAGCCGATGGGCTAACTTGGCTAACAGGCATAGCGGGATCGGGAGAAGGAGCCGGATGGGCATTGTGTTGTAGAATGGTTCGAGAGAGCCGTTCAGCAACTACCTCCGGGTTATTGATTTCTTTTACTGCTTCTGCAATCGTTTTTTCATTCAATGCTTCGGCAGCAGCAATATAGTCGAGCACCTTCTGCTTTTCTGTATCGTCAATAGTACCTTCACCTAGAAGGCCGCTAAGGATAGGGTGCACTTGGTCTATATGAGCAGCTGCCTTACTTACGAAAGGGCGGGGGGTCCCTCCGTTCCCTTGTAAGTCGTTGAGCCAAGCAGCGATTTTTGCTATATTGTCTTGCTCTTTTTGGCGGTCTTGAGCAGCAATCTGGGCCTCCGCCTGCTTAACAGAGTTGTTCAAAGCATCCTCTACGGACTTTTGAATGAACATCTTCTGTTGTTCGGCAGCTTCTGCAGCTCTCTTCTGCATATCAATAGCCTGTGCCACTTCGGCTTGCGCTTGTTTGTACCCTTCCAGCCGAGCTTGCTCGACTACTTTCGCAAACTCGCGGCCAGCAGCTTCAGCTTCGGCTGCTTGTTTTTGAAGCGCAGGACCCTGCTGCTGTTGCACAGCCGCAATAAACTCACGACAAGCTTGTGCGCCGGCTTCCTTGTACCTATAGTACTTAGCTTGCTGATCCGAGGAGAGCTTTTCGATCTCTATTTCCTCTTCGTCGTTTGCAGGATACTCTTCTGCCGGGCTTTCCTCACCTTCGGCCGCTCGCTCTTCTTCTTTCATACTCTCGCTCTTAGACTCTTCTTCAGAGTCGTCCTCCGCTGCAGATTTCGAAAGAATGCTTTTAATAATATTCTCAGCAGCCTCACTACCAGCTGTATGCGCGGCAGACTTGTTAGAAGTAAAAGTGTCGAGTTTAGAAAGTAACTCATTAGCTAATGCAGCAACTTTCTGAGACGGCGGAGATTGGCTTAAGGACGTAGCCTTAGTGCTCTTCTCGTTGCCTTGTTGGGCAATATTGAACTTATTCTGTTTGTCTTTATCCCCAGTTTGTTCAATCTGAGGATGTTCGAGGTCTGGGCTAGTTGCCTTAGGAGGTGGGGTGCTTTCACCTGCTCCGTCGGTAGCTCGCCGATTTCCACTAAGAACATTCCCGTCTGACAAACGCTCTTCTGCGGATTTATCTATCCAAGAGCGTAGCTCGACGAGCATGTTACCTAAGTCACGAGTCATTAGGATCTCCTATTTTGAAAACAAGCACTTAGTTACCGGCCACTTCTACCTACAGTTACCTCTGTGAGACAACTAGTGATAGAAATAAATTATCATTTTGGCCTGGGCACAGCGCCGTACCAGATAACTTATAAAGAGAATAGACGTCAGCCAACTGTTGGGCAGCCGACTTCTTTATAGTCATGCCTCCGCTGCTCCTACTAGAGCCTACTGACATACCGCCAGGGAATATACGAAGTCTAATCTTAGGCGGAGAACTAAACGAAATCTGTAAGGCCCGTCTTCCAGCCTGCTCTGGTAACAGCGAAAACCGGTCCTTTAATTTACCTATTAGCGATTCTATATCCGAAAAAAGAGAAGCCGGCCGTAGTAACTCAGGCAAACCTAAATCGTCCTCATTTAAACTACTGAATGACACGCACGGCCGGACTTCATCAAGGGTATCGTCCGCAATTCTTGTCTGGGGAAGGAGAAGTTTCAAGAAATCGGACAGAGAGAGTATTATTCCATTTTTAGCTAGACTGCCTAGCGCTACTTCTTTAGGATATTTCTTTAACTGATCTAATATTTCATCCGAAATAGATTCTTCAGGAAGTGTTTTAGAAATTGTATCGGTAACATCCGTACCGTAGTTTAAAAGGTTCTTCTCTATTGCGGACAGCTTTCTAAGTAGGGCGGATTTTAGAAAGATATCCTTCTTATTAGGAAGGGCTTGTGTAGCCTCAGAAGCTGTTGCGACTTTTTGCAAAACATATGCTGTCCTGTCTGCTGGTTTGATAACATAGCTGATATCGAAAAATACAGGCTTGGTATTAACGGCGTATACTTGCTTACCACCGGGCAGTATCTCCCCCATATGATTCTTTAAATGGTCGCAATAATTATCAATAGTCTTAGCGCGGTTGTCACAAATAGAGCAAATATCATATGGGACTTTACAAGCCATGGAGACTGGTATCAACTCACCGGCGTCTACTCTAACAAGTATGTCTGGTGCCTTCGAATTATCAACATCAACTATTAACTCGACCCGCTTCATTCTGGGGTTCCAGTATGATTTTACTACTTTACCGTAACTACGATTAGGGTCTTTGTTAATATGATGTTTATAGTTATGGCCGAATTCTTCAAAAGTTTTGTGATGCTCTACTAAGGCTAACTCCGGGAAGTAATCTCCGTTCCTGTTACACCCATATGTCTCCCCAGCCCCAAGAGCCAACATCAGAAGTTTAGTATGACCTGGCTCAGGCTTTAGACTCTCTATAAATGCCCCGAACTCCCCATAGTTAGGACTGGCGGCCTTAACCATAGGTATAGTTTGTATGGTGGCTTCTCCGAAGTTAAAGCTGTTGCTTATAATCTTTGTTATCATGTTTTACTGCTTCTGCTGTTTGTGTATCTTCAGATTGTACCACATCTTTAGAAAGAATCTCAAGAACATTTTCATAATTTGCTGGCAAACGAAACATCGGCACAGAAATGTCTATGATTTTGATAATACTCATGTCGTTTGATATTTCTTTTCCAGCCCTTGTGTGAATTTTGGCAAAGCCGTTAAACCACCTGATACAGCCGATGTAATCAGGCCAGTCGTTAAAGCCTTTTGGAGTACTCTCTGCAGCTTCTTTTTATAAGAAATCTCTGGTTCCGGTTCTAGGATACCTAACGTCGCACCGGCCGCGGTACCTCCTAGTCCTCCGTACAAGGCATTACGTAGAGTAGGGTTCTCATTGACTCTTGAAAGAAGTTGCTGTACCCATCCTTCTTCGGCTTGTTTGATTACTAGAGCAGCCGCTTTAATTGCGGTTGGTTCATCAACATCTTGTCGAATAAGTTGGTCTCGTATAATACCAAAAACAGTAGCCTTTTTCACCAGATAGCTATCCACTAGATGGTCTCCACTACTATATTTGTAAAGGTATCAGAAAGTGATCTAAGAGTAGCCATAGCATTAGTAAACGCGGTGGTCATCTCAGTCTGCCAATTATTCATTTTAGCTTCTGCTTGGGCGTCATCCTCTGCAGAGATAGACCGAGTAAACGGAAAACCGGAGTTAATATCCCGCGGGTCAGTAGGAAACTCGTACGCCGGAGACAACGAACCTGTCCCGCCAGTCTCTATAGTAGGCTCCCCGTATTTCTCCATTAGGGCAAGTTCCCCCTGCGAGTAATTTTCTGGGACAATTTGGATTTGGTAGATGTTATTCTCTAACGTCTTAATAAATCGTAACTGCATTACTTACCCCTCACATTTTTTAATTGCTGTGTAGGGCTTAGTTTGCCCTTATTAATATAGTCGAGTTCTCTTAACCCTTTCTCAAGGTCTAAGTATTGCTTAACATCAAACCCAGTAAGAGTGTCCCCGTGCAAGACTGCCTGGCGTAAGAACGCCCTAACGACTGGCTCTTGAGTAGCAGCCATTCCAGACATAGCGTTAAGCATATTGTAAGCACTAAGAACTTTCTCCGGCGGTTGCTCTCGTAAGATCTCATCTCCTTTTACAATTTGCTGTAGTTTTCTGGCTTTCTTAACTGCAGAAATTAACTCTTTTACACTTTGTAGGCCAGTCTGCCGTTTTGCCAGATTACTCTCTCTCATACCCATTGCAGACTGCCCCAACCGCCCTGCCCATAGTCCGGAAGATATAAAAGGTGCAATACCGGCAGCGTCCTTCTCCATTGAAGAGTAGACTGTCTCTTTAAATTTCTCATGCGCCGTTTTATAGAGATCCGCGTAATCCTTAGCCACTTTTTCTAGAGCATCGTACTTCTGCAATAGCCTACAGAAATCCCTGAATGGTGCAAACTCTGAAGAATCAACCAAAGAATCCGGAGGCGACAAACTACTTACCCCTGCTACTTTAGTTAAATACTCCATAGCGTTCCCACAGTAAGGTTCATCAGAACATACCGCTAAAATATTGTGTAATGAGGGAAGTAAGGGTTTAACCTCTGCAAGTTTCCGCAACAACTCTCTCCCAGTAGTGTGTAATTCCATAACAGCTAATTCGGCAACCTTACTAATAGAGTTAAGCTGCTTTAAAATCTGGTTAGGGGTAGCTGTTGCTGTTTTTTGTAAAACTTCCACAGTAGGAGGAGGGATGTATTTCTTCCTAAGAGTGGGAGCATAGTAGTCCATAAAGGGGTCATTGCCATGCCACTCGGCTGTTTTGACCGCCTTTTTTGTTAAACGTCTTTTCACCTCTGTGCTATCGGCTACTTCAAACTCTGTCCGACGCTCACTAGCGTCTTTCTTCAGAACCGAAAGCATCTGCGCAGTATTAAGAGCCTCCGTAACTCGATCTACAGAGTCAAGAGTTAGCTCATTGCTTATAGCAACCTTCTCTACTGCATCAGTAGGAGAAACCCCCGAGCGTAAAAGGGTCGCCGCCTCAAGAGTGGCATCTGCAATGATAGAGTATATCTCACTCATATTCCCAAATCCTCTCTGCTTCTCTTAGGCTTACCTTGGTAAACTGTCAGCTTATCAGAAATTGTAGAAAGTATCTGCTGTACATTAGAAAGTGCGGCATCAGCCTTCGTAGACTCTAATTTACCTAATGTTTCAATAGCTTTCAAGATAATTTTGAACTGCTGGTCTTCCTCTGGGTCAATTAACTCTATTCTCGCGCACTGCAAGAGGAGCGCGTACTCCAGGCGGCGGCGTATATTATCGGAAGACTCCTTTGTGATATTCGTCTTGTACCCCAGAGTAAACATCAAAGCTTCTCGACCCAGTAGTCTAGCCACTACTTTAAACTGATCGCCGCTATAAGAAGGGTCATTCATTACAGCCTCTAGGCATTCTGCTTCCGAGTTTTTGGTATCAAGGTCAAAGAATAGCTGCTTGTAAGTGTCTACGATCTCCGGTCCTATTTTAAATTTAGCGGCGCACTCCTCACTAGAAAATCCGGCTAAAAGCATCGCCTCCACTTGCCTTTTAAAAGCAGGCTTATCATGCAATTGCCTGGCTACTCTAAACCGGTAATCGGTATTATCGCCGCGTAGGTAATCGCGGTAGTCTTTGCAGAGCGCATCTATAGTTGGCTCCAAAGATCTTGCGTTTTGCGCACGCCAATCAAACGGCTTACTAAGGTGATCAACTTCCATGAAGCTCTAACTCCACATTATCTGGTGCAGCTTTTTTCTGAAAAGATAGGACTAAAGTACCAAGATTCTTAAACGTTTGTACCAGCATATCCTCTTGGGTATTATATTCCGTTATTTGAAATAGATCTTGGAAGTCTTCTGCCTTATACCAAAATAAGAAAATAATTCTAGCTAACTTATCAACAGCCGCATTAAGAGTAGGTATAAAAGAACTGACCATCCCTAGAGTATCGCTGGTAGACGCAATCGCTGCAAGCATACCGTGCTCAAACAGCTGATCATCCCCCAGTGCCTCAAGCCCCTTCATCGCTCCTACTGGGTTAGCGGGTGCTTGGCCTAATACCCCAGGCACTCCTCTAGGACCCAGGTAAAGATTCTCACCTTCGCCCATAGGCCTCGGCGGGTTAAGAGGAGGCTCCGTTGTCGCGGGAAAGATTCTTTCTTCTGGTATCTGTGTGAATGCAGCAGAATAAGTAGGATCGGTCATCAACGTGGGGTCCATTTGATTGTACTGTGAAGATTTAACCATATACTTATGCTGTAAGCATGCCCCTACGTCCTCCAGTATTCTCTCTATAGACTGGGTATTCAATCCAAGTCCTACCAAATGCTGGGCTAGAGCAGCCTCTTTATTAAACTTCTTCCAAGGGGCCTCGTCTAAACTTGTAAAATACTCAGCCCCGTCAGAGCGAACCTTAAGCATCTTGTACCCACGTTTAAAACGAATAGCAGTATTTAAAGTTCCAGGATCTCCAATTTGTAATGAACCGCAACTACCACATTCCCCGGTAAGTTCAAAGAAGCGATAGTGTTTAGGGACCGCTAACCCAGTTCCTATTTGAGTCAGGTCCCTGCTATCGGAATCCGTCATATAAATCTTAGCGAGAAGACGCGGCCCCCCTTTGTACTCATCGTCTTCAGAATAAGTCTCCGAAGATTGACCTCTACGGTCCTCGCCCAAGAATCCGGTCATACCGTCAGACTGCTCTCTGTTTAACCCTTCACTGGGTTTAGAGATCCAATCATCGTTATAGTAGCAAGGTTTAACGGACAAATAGACAGTACCATCAGTAGTTGTAACCTTATTCTTAACTAAAAAAGGTTCAGAGGCATGCCCTGAAGTAAACATCATAGCTGAAGGGCACATTAAAAAATACATTTTGCCTACTTTAACCTTGTCTACTTCTACGCCTTGTTTCATAACCTTGTCAAGGTTATCGACCTTATAACTAGAAGTTACCCAAATCCTCTCTGCCGGACGGATAGCATACTGATCGTCTTCCCAGCTATAAACTAATGTATGAGTACTCCCATGCATAGTGTTGCAGTCTTTTGGAGACATTATAACAATCACAGGTACGAGCGAACCATCGGCTGCTATTAAAAGGTACACTCCGTTAGAATTGGGATTCTGTATCTTTTCCGTGTATTGAGTGTCATAAAGTTGAACTGTGTTGTCGCCGTCATCGGTTACTACAAAACGTTTACGAATGGCCTTCTTCTTATTAACCTTAGATTTTCTAACCTCGGTAATGAAGTCATCGTCGCCTTCTTCAACTACCCGGACTTTCGAATCCTCTATTTTGGTAGCTTCTTTGTAAATAATGGGGGCATTACTAACTAATGCTAAAATGCTATCCATTATTCCCAGCTTGTCTGCGACTTTAATAAGGTCGGTATCTTCAGCGAAGGTCCGAACGATAGGAAGAGGGTACGCCTGACCGGCCTTGTGCAGCACATTAGGTTCTAACTGCCATCCAGAGTAGAGCATTCTAACAAAGATATCACTAGGGGTACCTTTTATAGAAGCATATTTACCAGTTCTAGGTGGAAGTATGAGGCGTTCTAGAGAAGGACGAGCAAATACTTCAGACTCCTCCTTAGAGACACCCTCCCCGAATTTCATTGTCGCCCGTTTCAATATATGCCTAATATACTCTGGCGTCAAAGGAACGAAAAGATCTTGCTTAGGTAAATACAATAGAATGACAGGCTTTACCTCACCATTAATAAAGAATACAGGGACATATAAGTGTAGATCATATATTTGGAATATAAATATGCCCACAGCTTGCGTGTTACTGTCGTTTTTATCCACAACCTCAAACCCTAGCAAGTATGGCAGTAGTGGTTGCGCCTCTCCCTGCAACCTACTGTAAGCCATATCACTAAAGGCAACTTGAAAATCTTCATTCATACTAGTACCCTATTTTTCCAGCTACTGGCTTACCGAATTCCAACCCGTACGCTAAAGCTGGTTCAGGATGAAGCCCGTGCCTCTTACTTATCATACCACGAGAGATAGCCTTTAGTAAATTTCTTTTTAAATTTGTTGCCCCTAATTGCGCTTGCCAATCTTTTTTTGCTTGCGGAACATCTGCACTACGTAGCATCACTGGAGTAACACTAGGGGGAGTATTTGTTACTTTTACATCTTGTATTTTGGCGCGTTGGATGTCCCTCATAACGCTAGGAGTTATCTTAGTCCCAATAGTATAATGCAATACATTCTGCCCAAGGTATTGCCCTAAGGTTTGTCTAACATTATTGGTAACTAATGCACTCTGAGGAATCAATGAATTGGCATTCGCCGAGTACTCTATAACATCATCGGGTAAACTGTCCCCTAGTCCCTCTGGATCTTCTACTCTAACGTGATTCACTAAGCCTTTAGCTATAATCTCGTAATTAGGCTTCCACAGTTTTACCCCATTATCCCGCATAACCTTTTCCATTGCCCGGGCCCAGTATAGCCGACCAGCCCCAACACCCTTTAATCTAGTCACATCGGAAGGATTGACTATCCCATCTGTAAGTTGATCCCCTTGTTCGACGGAATCTCCAACTTTTTTAATAACAGTCAATAGGGGAGGGGAGTAATGCTTTTGCTCTCCAACTGTTATATAGTGCCCTCCCTGCGGGGCCTCTACTACCTTCTCAACAGTACCCGCTTTCTCAGAAAGTATGGAACCATGCGTAAAGTTTTTTGGTATAGTGGTCAACTGTTTTAGTAGCTTAAAACCGCCAACCCCACCGCCACCGGCTACACCTCCAGAATGTTTTACATTCAGAGTCATTTGCATCAAAGGTTCACTCATCGAATGCGCTGCGTTTATTCCTACATTTTCTCCTAATTCCGGTAGTTTACTCTTTTCATTTTGACCAGAGCAGTACTTACAGATACCGTTCGTAGCTTCACAGGTTAGAGGGGACCGCACCATAACCGACTTAACTCCACGCTTCACTAAACCAGACAATACTTCAGCAGTAACTAAAGTATTTCTCGGGTATCCTCCCTCAGACCTAGCTAAGTAACGCCCAACAGCATCCGATCCTGAGGTTGACTCCATAATACCATTCTGGACTCCGCAATCATCGGCTGTAACAAGAAGAGTATTAGCCACTCTCACTAACTGTTTCCCCATATACCCAGCATCTCTTAGAGAGAGCTTTTCGGAGATAACACCCTTACGAGCACCGTAACTAGCAGTCCAGTACTCGTAAGGTTTTAATCCTTCCGAGTACGAACTAATGACGGGGACAGTGATAGGTCTATTATGGTGATCAGTAAACATTAACGGAGAGCCTACCATCATATTCAACTGAGCAGGTTTGCCTCTAGTGCCGGTGGCAACCATTTGCGAGATGACGTCTCCCCTTTTTAGAGCCGACTCTAGCGTTAGACCCCTGATCTTCCCAGAAGCACCCTGGAGTAAGTTACCTACTTCCGCTTCCTGCTCCTCTAACGGCTTAGAACTACTCCTTATTTTGTTGATTTTACTCAATAAAGGCTTTAAAACTTCCTTTTTATTAAATGGAGGGGTAAAATCTAAAAGTGAAAAGCTAGAGCCTTCCGTAGTGGCAATGTCATCCCCTAAATCCTTTAACTGCTGTAAGACACCCTTATACGCCTCCGGTTTAGTGTCAGCAACATGCTGGAAGAAACTGCGTAGATCCCCCTTGGTAGCATTCTCCATTTTCAATAAAGAAGACTTGAACTCACCAGGTATAGCTTTCTCTAATAATAAGCGCCCTACAGTAGTTTTCTTACTCATTTTTTAGGTTTACTATCCTCATCCATTGCTTTAAGAAGTTTCACAAAATACTCTACGGTTTCTTTATCCGTTTTCTGCTTTGGAAGTCCTTTAGTGGTCTCAGTGGGGGCAGCTAGGTAATCCAATAAATTATCCTTTATTGGTTCGCCGAAGAACATCATGCCGTACCGCAAGAGTAAATATTGTATGCCGTCTCTCACACAGGTTTTCTCTTTATCCCCAAGGGCATCACATAGACGGATTAATTCATTGAAAGAAATCTGCCCGTTCTTATCGATATCAAAATCTTCAAAAGCAGATCCAGTACCTTCAAGATCTTTTGTAGCCGCTGTCTTAAATGTTTCATATTGTGCGATCAACCGTTCTTTGGCCTTAGCGCTTAGTTGTTTCAAAAGGTTCTCTAAATAGTCGGCCCACACCGGATTTTCAGCCCTAAGGTCTTTTATAAATGAGACGATCTTCCACTCTGCCAGCTCTTCTTTAAGAAGCTTCGTCACGATAGGTGGAACTTCTTGCTCCACGTAATTGGTACCAAAGTCAACAAACGCGTGTTTCACGCTTGTACAGCCAAGCAGTAACGGAAATATAACCGCTACGATTAAACATCTCCTCATTGTTCACTCCTCAATAATATCTTTTGTAATTCGGGAATAACCAAGTCAGATGTAGGGTCTTTATTAGCTTCGGCCGTCTTAGCACTTGGCTGACTCCCTTTTAGTAAATAGTTACTTAAATCATTAAAACGTTGTTCTAAAGCACTCATACGAGTCTCTAGAACCTCGTATTTTGAAGCCCCTTCCTCTTCTTTCGGAGACTCTTCCGCTGGAGGAGCCCCTTCTGGCGGAACTTCGCCTCCCATCATACTGGGGTCCATAGGAGGCATCCCACCTCCCATCATACTGGGGTCCATACCCATCATTGGCTGGCTAGGTATTTGGTTGCCAGGTATAAACCCTTGCTTCTGTAAATTACTAGCTATTTTCTTCATTAAATCCCAATTAAAGGACATGGATCACCCCACTTCTATAGGATCGTTTAACTTTATAGTTCCATCGCGGTAAGCCTGTATGGCTTCCTCCTGCGTACTAAACTTCTTTACAGCGGTCTTATTTGGAGTCTTACTCGCAAAATATAGCCCTAATCCCGCCTCGTGCTGAGGTACAAAATGAACTCCGTGGGTTTTAATAGAGAACAGGTTGGTACTGGGAAGCAATTTCTTTACCGCCTCTTCTTTAGCCTCCTCTGTAACAGGTACGTGCAGATTCAACTGGTCTCCATCAAAATCAGCATTATAGCCTGGCGCAGTACTAACAGGGAACCCTAAACTGGTATCATTCCTAGGAACTGCGTACCCTGCCATCATATTAAATTTATGTAGGGCCGGGGCACGATCCATCATAACCGGCCGTTCCTTAATCTCTCTCTCCAGGGCCTCCTGAGCTTGCGGAGTTCTATTTTCAATAGCATCCGCAGCGGCTAAAGCAGGTATGCCTCTTTGCACTAGGCGTCTCATAACAAAAGGCTTAAACATCTTCCATAGGGCATCCTTGGGTACCCCTATTTGGTCCATATTCAAGGCCGGATCTGGCATGGCTACTGCTCTAGCAACTAAATCCTGTGTCTTTCCAAGAACTTTGGACTGAAACAGCCCGCTTTTTGGGATATCCCCAATAATATCTTTAATAAACCCTTTAGCACGCTTTCTTTTAGTTTTAATATTTATAGGATCGCCCAACCCTGCTACTGCTTTTAGTGCCTTATAAAGCCCCAGTCTTTCCTCTGTAGTGTCCTCTTCTAGAAGATCCTTCTTAAGGTCACCTAAAGTAGAGTTGGCCTGTATTAAATCTTTATAAAGAAGATTGGGAGAAGAGACAACTACCGTATTCCCCGCTCCAGATACTGCAATAGGCCTAAACTGAGGCGGCAGCACAGGCCATTTATCGAGTACTAAGTCAGCAGGCTTGATACCCGTCTTCTTAAACATAGTATGGTATTGAAGCCTTTTCACGGCATCATCACGGATACTCCGTTTACCACTCTTAATTTCAGCCTTAGCCCTATTAAACTCCGTGTCTATGTTTAGCGCTTTCAAACCATTCGCTATAGCCTTAGGGCCAGTGGCCCCCTCAAACTGCTCTTTTCCGGATAAAATAGACTCGTATTTCTTTTGGGTTAGCCCTAACATTCTACGGATGGGCTCTTCCATAGCTGGATTGGGCATTGGCTCAACTAATGGAATGTGGGACCATCGCTGTCCGGAAGGTCCGCCAGTAATAGCGAAATCAAAAAGTCCTCCCTTCTCAGGAGAAAGGTCTTTGGCCTTTAACAGCCTATCGTTTTTAACTGGCAACCCCGCAATGGCATCCACACCCTGTTGAGTTAAAGGTTGTATTCTAGTATCGTGGCCAAACTTTTCTACGTTGGCGCCAGCACCTTTAAGGTAAGCTTCAAACTTCTTATAAATAAAAGGAACTTCAGGAGAGGGTAGAGGCAAGCCTAGCCGCATGGCCTTCCAGAACTCCCTATTTTTAGTTCCCTTAATAGTAGACATCTCTCGTAAATTGTTTGTAGCCCCATGGGCGAGTAGTGCGCTAATAAGCATTCCACCAATCTTCTTAGCCCCCTCTTTTCCACCCTTGGCCGGTCGCTCCTCAGCAGTGTAGCTCCCAAGCTCTCTAGCAGAAAACCCAGACTCACTAGTTTTAAAAGATTTGGTAAAGAATTGTTTACCTACCAAAATAGGATTCTTGTACCGCTTTCCAGTAGAGGGGTCTACCAACCACTCTTGTTCTGATACCCCATGCTTTTTAAGCTCGCGTTTCACAAAATCTACCCTGGATTCGTCAGAAAACGGTTCTACTAAATAAGGCTTTCCTGTTTTCTCTGAAACCTTTCCTAATAAGGTTTCAAAGACCTGCATAGGGTTAATTCGACTGGGGACTCCTAGAGGATTCAGAAGTACCTCTACACGCTTACCCATTGATTCTATTACAGGCATTTGATCATCGGGAAGGATCTTTCCAATAACACCCTTCCCCCCGAACCTATTGGCTATCTTATCAGATTCAACAAGAGGACTCTTCGTTTTAATGGTAACCTTGTAGCCCTTCTTTGTCTTAGCCACGTCGGTAACTGTTCCATCAGTGTCGTGATCCCAAACATGTGATTTATCACTGTAGAAGTTTCGCAGACTCTTGTGCAACTTCCCTAGCACTATATCAGTAGCAGAAAGAGGACGCTTATGGAGGGCTAAAATAATAGGATCGCCTTTTTTGATAGTGGTGCCAGGTTTAATCACACCCTCATTATCCAAGTTGGCTAGCTGGGGTTTAGTGAAAGTCGTCGGCATACCAGTAACATACTTACTTTTACCTAGTTCTACCTCTTTATCAACCGGCTGGTTAACGGAATACATAAGATCCGTAGTAAGCTTCTTACTGGCGGACTCGCTAACAACAATCCCATCCTCTACAGAGTATCCCTTAAAGGGCATGTACGCTGTTACCAAGTTACGTCCAAGGGCTAAGTTCCCCTCTTTGTCTGTAAACGTACTTTTAGCTAACGGCTGCCCTCTACGCACAACGTCTCCCGGTTTCACTATCGGTGTTTGGTGTATGTAAGACTTCCTATTAAAAGAGAAGTTATTATAAACACCATGGCGAACTGATTTGCCATCAGCCCCCTTTATGTATATATCATTTGGCGTAACTTTAGTTACTCTGCCACCCACTTTCGCAGGACGGCCACCAATTTTCATACCTATAAGTCTCTCAAATGGTATATCTGTACCTGGAACCTTATTCATTACAATAGGATGCTCGGGAGTTTCTAAGGGTAGCGCTTGAGTTTGAAATTTAGACCCCATCAGAAGACGACGTCCTTCTGTTGACCCAATACCAGGGATTAAGTTGGCTACATGGCTAAACATTCCCTGTCCGTGGGGTAGCCAATACTCCACCTCTTTATCAGAAGCATCCCGTAAGGTTCCTTTTTTATCGATAACCTTTATTCCACTACCCCGCTTCCCATACTGCCCTGGGAAGGCTACTACTGCCCTAGCAAGTTTATCAGCTGGGATAAGAGTTCGCTGGCCTCTCTTGTTTAAAACACTGCTATAAAGACGACCGTCATCACCCTTAAATGTATTATAAGCTGCTCTAACATCTACCCCTACAGTCATCGACTCAGGGCCGCGTACTGGGTCTATACTGTTTAGCTGGGAAGGATGCACATTGCGCGCTTCTTCCGGCACCGCTTCAACAGAGCTAATACCCCCTTCTCCCAACGAAACTATCCTCTCTTGGTAATCGAATAACTCTACAGGGTTAACTTCTTCCACAGGCTGTATCTTTGAGTCTGTTAGTACCGCCCCTTTAACCTGTCTGGTAAAGATTCCAGGAGTTATTGCTTTTAGAGACCGTTCTCGATCTACTTTAGAAAGAACTTTTTTGCGGATATTACCGGCATCTTTACGGACTTTCTCTGACATATAATCCGCCACATCAAAGACACGCCGGAAGGCAACCGAGTCTCTATCGTCTACACGGTCCTTCCCTTTGTTGATATCCAATAATTTAGAAGTAGCTTTTAGAAATACTCTAGGTGTTACCCTATCGAAGTCCCCTTTAAGTGTAACCCTATTGACCGAAGGGTCCATACGCGCCTTAGCGAGTTCTTTGGTTATCTCTTGTCCTTGCTCCGGGATGCTTAAGTTCGGATTAGCCCGCCACCCTGCTATCTTAGAATAGAGTTTTTTAACAGTTGACATATCTTTACCTGCATGCTGGTTAATAGCAGCGATATCTTTTCCCCACGCGCTTTCTATATCCCCATGCCGCACACCCATAGCTCGTAGAATAGGGTACAACTTAAGGTTAGCCTGACCAACATTCAGACGGAACACACCTGTCTTAGGCTCCAAAAAAGAACGGAATGACAGACCGGAGCCATGTTGTAGATTGAAGTGTGCCTCTAAATCACCGTTATCTTTCCAACGAGTATAAACACCTGGATTAAGGCGGAATTGGTTTACCGTTGCAAAATCGTTACCATTAGAAATAAATGTTCCACGACCGGTGTAATACGGAACCTGCGCTAAAGTTTGTGTCCTCTCTTCGATAACTTTGCCGGAGTCGTTATCGCGTAATTTAAGGGTTCCTTTAAGGGGTACTGTAAGGTCGCGCCCTTCTAAAATGTGCTTCTTTTGATCTGCAATAGAATATTCTTTGGAGGGAATGCTGAGATTTGAAACTTCTACTGTAGTATGCCGCCCCTTCTTAGGGAATGCATCTTGAAATGCTGCCGTAACTTTCTCGAAAATGCGTTTACGTGTAGCAGTGGTATCATGAAAATCGTGTAGAGTTCTAGGGAGTGTGGCCATGTTACACTATTTTCGGTTTAATAGTAGCTAGTGAAGTACTACCCCTACGATTCTTTAAAGCATTGGTTATCAGCCCAGGGACTAAGCCCGGTCTATGCTGCGGCATTGGACTAGCTAGCCTGTGCCTACCTTGGTACAAATTAGCTAGATTCATCTGAGGCTGTGCCGACATCTGCGCCGGCATCTTCCCAGGGGCTTGGTTCATACGCCTATACATGGCTGTCATATGTTTATTCATTTGCTGTAGCTGGTTTATCATTTGATTTTGCTGGTATCCGCGGTGCATCATACCTAAACCCTGCATAAGCATAGGCGCTCCAAACGCTCCGATTAACCAGGGAGCATATTGCTTCGCCATATTAGAAACAGTGCCTTGGATTCCTTGCTGAATAGGCTGCGCTACCTGCTTAGTCATGGCTTGCAGGTTAGCGGCGTACTGCTTAGCTACTTTAGGGTCTTTAAAATCGCGCACCATCTTTAGCAGTTGAGGTGCCATTTTAAACATTGCTAAGCGGTTACCTTTAGATGCTCGCCACAGAAACTCCATCCAATTCTTAGGTACAGCTTCCTGCGTTCCTTGAGAAGATTGCCCTAACTTATCCATGAGCGCTCACCAGCTTAGGTACTTTAACTTTTTCTTCTTCTTCCTCTTTACCGCGAAGGTATTCTTCGGTTCCGAGGTATCCTAAAAGTCCGCCAATACCAAGGCCTGCTCCACCTATGCCGATTAGAGGTGCTAGAACATCTTTACCAACTAGGCTTTTAAACCAATCTAAAACAGTACTGCCCCCCGTACGAATGCCTTTCCCCACACCGCTCATAAGCCTTTTAATGGGGAAATCAGTATATGGCTGACTGGGAGCACCTGTTCTCATCCCGTAATTCGCTGCATTCTCCCATAAAGACTTGGCATTCTCCCCAAGCCACCAAGCGCCAGGTACAAGGCCAAAGGCAGTACCACCCCAAGGAATTAGCTTGGTAAGCTTAGACTGCCCAAAGGCTTTTTCCGCCAAAGGTAAAAGATGGGAGAACGCTTTAATGTCTTTGCCCTCAGTACTTAAAGCTCTTAATGCCCCTGTCGCTAAATCTCTAGTATGAAACTGTGGCTTGGTCCGAAGTGGAGAAATTAATCTAAGAGCGCTGTGCAGGATTCCCTTGTTGGCTAGTATAGGGAGTCCGGCTTTTGCAGCTTCATCGACCGTAGTAGGGCTGACAAAGGATTTACCTAGATTTTTAACAACTGCCTTAATAGCGCTTTCGTCAACAGGCCGAACGATACTCGGGGCAAACCCCAAATACCGTTTAAGTATTCCTGGCTGCTTTGTTAGCCTGGCTAAAACATCATCTATTGCCGAAACTACAGGCTTTTTCCCTTTCGGGTAAATCCGTTTAATTAGTGTTGACTCTAAACCCCAAGCCTCCTTCTCCAACCCCACTCCAGCCTCACACAGCTGGTCAATAACAAAGTCCATCACCGGGACTTTGTTGTATGCTTGAGCAGCTTTGTTAGTAGCTGGAATCTTTTTAGTTTCTGGGGTTTGCTCTTCAGAAGTACCCTTATACCCTATAGGGCCTCTAACCTTTCTAACTAATTCGTTGGCAGCCTCTTGTAACTCAGAGGTCTCCTGCCTGGTCTTTAGAGCGTCGTACATACGCCAAGCCAGGTAAGCTCCGATAGGAAGGGACACTCCGTATCCGACATTCCCTAATCCCCAAGGCATCTCAGCCGCAGATTTAATTCCAAACTGCTGTATCTTGCGGGCTCTGGACTCGTCGGTAAGTTGTTTATTTTCTTCTGCGTTCTCGGCTAGATTGGTAGGTATAGTTTTAGGAATACTCTCTGAGACAGGGACGTCTTCCCCGGCTAATCGGCGGTAAATGTAATCGCCCAATAAACCGGCACCTAAGACTCCTCCGGCTACAGCTCCGCCTTGTAAGGCCCCTGTACCAGTTCTACCTAAAACATATAATAACTGCTCTAGGGTACTAGGACCTTCTGTTGTGGCGGCAGCTTCTTTTATTTTTGGGACCATGGGCTTTTTTCCAATATGATATAACTGACACAGCGGATGTGCCGGCCGTCTTGCGTCCAATGCCCATCCTCAAAACGTGGTAAGAGCTTTTCGCCTTGTGCCATAGTAGTCGTAAGCTCATTATACGCTTGCAACTGCGCTGGAATACTAAAATCGAATATCTCCGTTTTGCAACTAGCTTGAATGCCTAACTTAATTATCTCTTTAATAAGAGGGTCGGACATCAGCTTCATATGCTCTGACGCAGTATTACTATACAACTTATTATGAACGTTTCCTATCATCGCCCTAGCACCTCCTCCATAGAACCTGGAGGATATTTAGGAAGCTGCTTTGCCTCTGTATCCTCGCGTTCCAGCTCCTTTATAGCTTTGCGTACTAGCTTCTGCGCTTTAGCAGGTTCAGAATGTCTACGTATATAGCGCCGCTTTAAAAGAGACATAACAGACCCTACGCCTAAACCGCCTACTGGTAATCCTATTGCTATATAAGGTAACCAATTGGCAAGAGTACTAATAAAAGCTTCCTTCTCTATTCCGGAGTTGGCCATACCACCCGCAAACGAGGCTAATCTCACATCAAATTCGGGAGATCTAATAGAACAAATATCTACTTCGGGCAAGACAGTATTAGCTAGAGCCTCCTTAGATATCCCGGCTCTAGCGGCTTCCTCGTAGAAGCCTTCTCTGTATGCCTTACCCTCTAAGCTCTGGTGCAACACTAATCTGACTCCCCATACCTAGTAATGTTTTTATCTTATGCCAGATACCTTGGTTAGGTATACCTACAAAAGGGCTGCTCACTGCACCAAAATCTCGTCTATCTTTATAGTTACCTAAAATTCTAGCTTTATCAGCAGAAGTTAAAGGCCTGCCCATAAACTGCAACTCAACGTTACGCCTGTAATCAGTAGACCTGCCAACTGCCTCATCGCTTACTCGAGGTAATAAAGGAATTGGTTTACCAATAGAGGATGAGGCCCCAGAGACTACGTCCTGCTCCCCAGGGGGGGCCTTCCTTTTAGGAAACTGAGAAAGACGTACATTTATTTGCTCTAAAAGTTTTAGTTGCCGCTTGGCCAAAGACTTAAGTTCATCACTCTGATCTAAAGTCTTAAGGGCTGCAGACTTCACTAAATCAGCAATCTCTTGCCTCTCAAGGAAATGAGCCTTCTTAGTATTTTTAGAAGACTTTTTTTTAACCTTCTTAGGGAGCTTTTTTATACTAGGGGTCTCATCGGCCCAACGCTTTGCAGTTCCTTTAGGTAAATCACCTCGCTCTTCCGCAGCGAACATAAACTTTTGTTGTGCTTTAGACTTAAACGGCATCTTAGGCGTTGGCTACAGATACTCTGGTGCCACCTCCAGTAGGAATAATAGCAAAATCATACCCGGTCAAAGCGCGAAACCCTAGGAAAACGGGGTTGTCAGCATGAGTAACATCGGCAATTTCAATATCGATGTAACCGTCCTGGTCTGTCTCTACCACTGCTTCGACTCCAGCCTGGTAGATACCAGAGATGATAGTTCCTTTCTTAGGGACTTGAATAAAGGCACCCGCACTTACCACATCGCCGCCTCCTGAGTCTGTAGTGTAAGCAGCCACGTATAACTTGGCCCTATGCATTCCTACATTAGTAGGTCCAACAGCTTGCGCAGTAATATTACTGGCCGTACCTGTCCCAGCAACGCTAGGTGCCGCCGTAGGAAACCCAAGGTTATCATTCGCGTCGGCAAGAGGACCAAGTACCGGTACTGCAGCCACCACAAACGAAGTTCCTCCCTTAGACCGACACTCTACTTGTACCTTTGTCCCACCAGAGACAGAGGCCACCAAATGCTCTGTAAAAGTAGCATCGCCATTAAGCGCATTTACCAGCGTAGCGGCAGTATATATACCGGCTGCAACAGTCACTTCTAGGTCAAAAACAGGATCGGAGAGAGTTCCATCTACCAGGAAACGGAAATAGTTCTTAGCACGTAAGTCATATGCCTCGTCATTTGCAGAAACAATAGAGGCACTTGTGCCACCTGAAATAGCGCCCGGTGTATTTTTCGGAAAAGCGAAAGAAAACAGACCTAACAGGTGCTCATTAAGCTCCGTGGCACCAACTACTAGAGCGCTATCCTTATCGAATCCGCTAATGGTGAGCTTCCCGGCATCTTTCAAAGCGATTAGATGCTCGTTATCGGCGTAAATATCGTCGATCTCAACGTAATTAGGGGAAGCACCAACCGCTGGTAACTGCACCCCATTAGGTAAAACGAAACCCAAGTGGATCTCGTAACTCTGTGTAGCAGTAACTTTCATTACCTATTCCTCTTTAATAAAATACCGTAAACAGTGTTTAGAGCAGCGGACTTGGTGCCCAACTCTTTTTTAATACGATCAAACTGACCAAATTCATTAAGGTCTAACTCTCTAATAGAAGCTAAGCTGCTATTACGAGCGTTTTCGAGTTTCCTAGTAAAGGCAGGACCCCGTTGCCGTAACTCACGAGTGAGGGCGTTTGTAACATGATTATGGCCCAAAAGGCCTAAAAGCCCGCCTAAGGTTCCGCCGGCTAGTCTTCCAATATTAGAGTATTGCTTCTGCTGTTTATAGCTGCCTTGGCCACCTAAAGAACTCCCTACCTTACCCCCTAGCCAATATAGTAAGGCTGCAGAAGGGATTGTAGTAGTAAGTGGGTTGAACCACCAGGGTGTAGCTGAATTAGCCATTGCTTGCCTTTTATGCACTTATGTAATTGATTTCATAATAACTTTTTTCAGTAAAATGTCAACTTTAAAATCTTACATACAAAGTATACTGCTAATAGTTTGCACGTCATACTAGTCGTCATCCACAGCCTGAGTAAAATCTAATTCAACTCCTTGGAATAGAAGCTTATATTGTTTTAATTTGGCTAACGCTTGCTCTACAGTATGCGAAGGGATCTCAGAATACCCTATAACACGTTTATACCCATTTGCGTCAGTTTCTTCCTCAGGGCCTATAGGTAATACTATCCTACCAACAGATTTGCAACCTGCTAGCCGTGCTGCTTTATCTTTCCATAAATGTACTGTCATAGAGCCTTTAGAGCTTACGACATCAAAAGTAAGAGAGGTTATTTTAAAATGTTCGCTAGAGTGGCCATTTCTAGATGTCATCGAAAGCTTTACCGGCATTACATGTCTCCTCCACACAATAAATATTTATTTGAATTACTTGGCTTTTTCCATTTCAAAGAAATCCACCAGAGCTGTTTTAGCAGCTCCTCCGCCTCCTGTAGTAGATACAACTGCGTATCCTACATAATGAGCTGACGTTGCCATTACTTTAGTAATAGAAGAAGTAGATTGCTCTACACCATCAATAGCCCAGTGGACGGTCCCGTCTGTTTCTACCCATACTTCTAATATAGTATCATTCGTTGTTGCAGCAGTAGAACTAGTTTGTGTTTCTGTACCTGAGCCATCGTCTACTAGTAATTGCCAGTAATCTGAAGTATTCTTCCTAAAGGCTATCGCCACAAAAGTATCGTTTGCAGAATGTGTTAAACCAGACTGAGTATTAAAATCAAAATAAAACTCTGTATCAGCATCTACCTGCGAGAGTTTTACCTTACACTCAAGTCGAGTGCGTAAAGCCCTATGCCCCTGAGCGTATAAAGATCTAGTGTATCCTGAAGATCCTGCAGAAGCGGCTGTTGTTATAGTGTTATAACTGGCACTAGAAGTAACATCATTAGTCGCCCCTGTAATAGCGTACGATGCAGCGAAATTAGTCTGAGAAATAGCATCAAAATCTTCTATAAATTTACTAAATTCTGTTCTTTGGTAATCTTTTAGGGGAAACCCTAAGAAGTCTATCTCAGCTACTCCTCCAGGGAGTCCTACAAATTTAGCAGCGGTAATTAAACCAGAATCAGAGGCCACTTCAAACTCTATACTGCCTTCTTCACCGCTAGGTGGAGTATCAGTCAAAATTCCTTTAATTGTACCAGCGGTCTCTAGAGAACCCCCACTGTCTTGAATCCTAAAACCTACTTCCACCCCTATACCTGGTGCCGAGGTACCAGTAGTAGTTCTATGTACCTCTAAGCCACGTAAAGAACTCGAGGTAGAAGAAGATCTTCTTTCTGTTACAATAGGGGACGCACCATCGTTTAAAACAGCGATAGCCTGCTGGAATATTTGTTCACCTTGATGGATATTGTTATGCGGAGCTTCACTATTCTCAATAGTACCGGATGTCATAATCCTATTACCAGTACCGGTAGCAGAAATCGCTACAAACATACCCTTGCCATACGTAACAGCCCTCCAAATATTATCTGCAGCGCTAGTACGTAATACCCAGTTAACACCGTCTATAGAAGTCATTACCCTAGTTCCAACGCCAGAGCCCCCTACAGCTACAAATAAATTAGCACCGTAGTGGACATCAGTCCAGCTTAAAGTATCTCCCGGAGTTGACCGCGATGTCCATGTTACTCCATCCGGAGAGGTCATTACTCTATCAGTACCAGTAGAAGCTACTGCAACAAATAAACCCTTACCAAAGCAAACTGAGTTCCAATTATTATCTGCTGCACTTGTTCTACTAGTCCAAGAGACTCCATCTGGTGAAGTCATTACTCTGTTACCAGATCCAGAGTAAGATACAGCCACAAATAAACCATTGCCATAACAAACAGCAGACCACGTATTCTGTGCTGCACTTGCTCTCGCTTTCCATAGAATCCCATCCGAAGAAGTCATTACCCCATTAGCTTCTGCAGTAGTTGCTGATACTGCCACAAAAAGACCACTACCATAAGTTATATCTTGCCAAGCGCTTTGATGGGAAGCGGTTTCGCCAGTCCAGGTTTCCCCATCAACAGAAATTTGTACCTGCTCTGAAATAGCAGATCCCGTAATAGCTACAAATAACCCGTTACCATAACAAAGACCCACCCAACTTCCTGTAGTTAAAGCTGCATGTATGCTCCAATTAACCCCATCTTCGGAACTCATTACACGATTAGTGCCTGAATTTGCTATAGCAACAAACTTATTATTTCCATATGCTATATTAGACCAGTTGCTATCCTCTGGGTTTGTACGACTTACCCAATCATACCCTGGGCGCCTGCTCACTTCATACGACAGAGCAACGCCAGAACTATCTTTAGATCTCCAGCTAAGCTGTTTGTTTGTTTCATCCTGCCAGGGACTAGCTTCACTATTCTCCAAATCCCCATCAGAAATAACAGTATTTGGAGTCTTTATTGTAATTGCTCCGTCAGGATTAGTAATACCTTCTGTAGAAGTCCTACTCATATACTCCTCTTAAATATCCAGAGACTAAGGGACACTTTTGGTAATAGTATACTCTACACGTACTCTTTCTATAATAACTTTATTAATAAACTCAGATCTAGTACACAACATAGGATTACCAAATGGGTCTAATACCATACGGATACCTTCCATACTATACTCTACCCACGCATGCTCTCCAATATCTAATAATCCAGTGCATAGAGTAACCTTAGGATACTCTAATTTCCTTAGCTTGGCTACGCACTTGCTGGCTGCTTCAAAACAATCCTCAGAAGCATGCTTAGCACTCAAAACGATCTGGTACTCCGTTGTAGGATAAGCACACCCTGTAAACAACAGTAGTAATAACACTGTATACTTCATAATATTATACTATACATTAGTTTAAACAGTACATAATACTTTTCCACTAGACTGCATAACCCCATCATCACCACTATCTACAATACTCCACCCCACCGTATTAATTAAATAATCTCTAGCATCCGCTGTTCTACCCAAATAGTACTTAATAGCATTAATCCATTGTATAGTGCTAGGGATGCCTGTTACTTGTTTAGCAAAGGATATCAAAATAGCACTATATACATTTGTTCGTAAATTTGTCTGATAAAACATACGATTTAATTCTGTGGTATTTCTAATACTAAAGTTGTAGCAATGAGGAGCAACCAGAGAAGTACAGTAGTAAAACATAGCGTTCATATTCGCAGCACTGCTGGTATCCCAATATCTCAAATCTATTTCCACTAAATTAGTACAACTTTGGAACATAGTACTAAAGTTAGTAACTTTACTTACATCCCAATCTCGTAAAAAATCAACTCTGACTAGATAACTGCAGTATGCAAACATACTGTTCATATCAGTAACATTACTTGTATCCCAATTTTCCACACTAAAACTAGACACGCTAGTATAGTAAAACATACCCCACATAGTAGTCGCACTGCTAGTATCCCAGTTTTCCAACATACTGAAATCTGCTATACCTAGACAATATACAAACATAGCCCCAAAGTTTGTTACGCTGCCCGTATCCCAAGAGGATAAATCTATAGTAGAAAGAGCAAGGTCAAACATAAACATCCAAGACATATCGAGTACATTGCTAACATCCCAAGAAGAAATATATACCGATGTTAGAGAGGTACAATGGTAAAACACTGAGTACATATCAGTAATACTACTAGTATCCCAATTTTCAGCATATATGCTGGTCATACCAGAGCAAAAATTAAACATCTCACTAAGAGTAGTTGTGCCAGTTAAATCTAATGGGTCTACTGCGGTGACTTGTAGATTTGAACAATAATAGAAATTTCGTCCAGTATTTCCTAGTCTAAGATCTCCCCATTGTAAAATCTCGTCAAATTTACTAGCATTAGTTGGATTTCCAGAAAACGTCCACCCAATTATAGTCCCTGAAATTATTACTGTGTACTGAGCTGCCACGGTATAGGTATGGGTTGCGTTTGGATCATTGTAAGCAGTAACGGTCTTTGGCCCTGAACCATCTCCGTAGTCAACTGTAAAATTATATACTCCACCACTGTGTAGTGGTAATATAATATCCATGTACCCAGGAGTAACATGCCACTTTGAAACAAAATCAGCCACTTAAATCCCACATAATATCCATTTTACTGTTTGCTGTAGCGGATAATATTGAAGCTTCCTCCGCCTGTTTCTGCGAAATACGAGCACTTAGACCCTCTTTAATATACAGCAAAACAGCGTTTTGGTCTGAAGTTTCCAAATTATGTAACCCAATTGTATCAGTATACTGATAAACCTCAGCATCAGTGTACACCTTGTATGTTATAACGATACTCGCATTACTACTAGTATTAATATCGATTATCTTAACTTTCATAAGTTCCCCACACATTTAGACAGGAGTCCACCCAGCACCGACCCACGCAGACCCAAAGTAATCTAAAAAAGCTATATTGAGAATACCTGACAGAGTAGACCAAGTCGGTTCAACGTTTTTGTCCCAAGTCAGACTTGGCCATGTAATAACATGCCCACCAACGCCGTCTTGGATAATATATAATTTACAAGATTGTCCCTCTGTTGGATTGGTGAAGGTAAATGTACAATCATTATCCAGCGTTATCTGCTGTAAATTACTTCTAGACCAATCTATCGTCGCCGCTGTACCGCTGTTACCATTATCATAAATGGTAGGGGTTGAAGGGGTAGACCCAGAGGATGGATCACACACGATGTAAATAAATGACATAGCGTATTGTATATACCTTTTAATCCAAGCCCCACATTAACTTCCATAAGCAACCCAATGTAAATCGTAGTTAGCACTATCGGTAGCCCCGGAAAGAGTGGCTGTAAACCCAGTAGTGGTACGTGCTGTAATAGTAACAACAATAGCCAACGGAGAACCGTCCGTAGTATTCTCTATTGTGCATACAACTCTAGTACAGGCTGTACTAAACGCTGTACTAAACGTTACTGCCACAGATGTCGACCCACTGCCTATATCTGCTGAACCTCCTTTTACATTTGCTCCGTCGGAAAAGTCCACAGTATGCACGTGGTCTGCTCTAGCAAAGCTAGTAGAGGTACCCTCAGCTAAAACTCCACCAATCCCTACAGGAGTATCAGTAGCAATAGCATGCTGGTGGTCTCGTCTAGCAGTGAATGCGGCTGTGCCAACCGCCGCTGCATCATCGGGTTGAATCGTTGTAGGATTAGTAGAATCAAAAATAGCAATAGTCGCATCCGAACGAACAAAAGAAGACGCAGACCCTGCCGCTGCCGCAATCCCGAGAGTAAACCCTGGGGCAGCAAAAGTAGGAGAAAATTGTAGTGTGTCTGGAGAGCCATTAGTAGCAACAGCACTAATTCCGTCTGTACCGGTAATGGTAATAGTATCTGATGCAGAGGCTGCTACAGCAGTTCCTGTATTACCGTTAATGGTACCATAGGCATTTGCCGTAGCCGTACCAATAGCTGTATCGATAGCTCTCAAATGGTCTTCTACAGATACAAAATTAGCATTACCATCTGATCCTATAACAGGAGTATAGTTACTAGGAGATGCAAAGTTAGTCGTATTAACGTCTCTTGCATCGTGGTAGGAATTTGCTAAAGAGGCCCCACCGATTATCTGCCCATGTCCATGAACATGGTCTCTTCTAGCAGTAACTGTGGCACTCCCAGTAGCGCCAGAAGTACTGACATTAGCCGGAGTGGTACCATCAAATACCAAGATGGTAGCATCTGAGCGTATAACAGTAGTAGCAGATCCGGCTGCATTGGATGTTCCCAGCGTTAGATTAGGGGTGGCAAACCCTGTAACCCCAAGCCCATCTATCGCGGCATCGAGTTGTCGAAGCGCCTCTTGGACTTCCCCAGGAGTTGCAATAAACACAAAAGAAGAGTCATCATATACTCCAATTTGTGCTGCTCCAGAAGTACCTACCGCAGCCCCGCGTGTAGCTAAATTGGGATTACTGGCAGCAAAAGCTGTGGAAGGAGTGCCATTACTATAGGGAATAGAGACAATATCTGTAGCGTTTACTTGTATAGACCATGCATCGTTGCTCTCATGCCAAATAAATTGTCTATGCGTAGCACTCGCAGTACCTGCAGTCGGTTCCCCCTCCACAGCTAAATCTTCTCGTTGAATATAGATACCTGCTGATACTAAAGTAGGGGCTCCCCCGGAAGCCACATAGTTTAAACCTATTAGGTTATCCTCAACAAGTTTGGTACCAGTTTCAAAAATAACCGAGTCACCTTTTACCTGTAGATTACCTTCTAAAACAGCATCGCCATCCGAGTTAATTGTTAAAACCGGCGCCCCACCGGAATCGCGGAATATAGCCTGTTTAACTCCCGCAGTATCTCCTAAATCAAAGTAGATATTTCCACCATTGGTAGCATCAATAGTAACGTTACCACTAGTAGCGGGGTTAATTAAACCTTCAGCTGTAAGTAACATATGAATCTCCTCTTACCTATAAGCTCTCCAAAACATTTTATAGTTACCGGTATCAACTTCACCTGCAATTTCGATTGTCATTTGGGTTAAAGTGCGCTGAATAACCATTCCAGTAAGGGCATTAGGGGCAGGATCGACGTCATTACTAAACGAGAAACTAACATTATAATCTGGAGATCCAATAAATGGGGTACCAAACGTAACTGTTAGTACAACAGTGCTTGTTCCTATAGCAGCTACGCCGAATCTTTGTTCTACACTACTAAGAAGCGTATTGTACTCTACTTGGCTTAAATGAATAAACTCTGGTCCTACACCTTCTAACCCACTAAGGCTATTATGAACTGTACCCCCACCTCCGCTGCCTCCTCTAACAACCATTATAAAAGACATAGTATCCTCTACTGCGTATTACCACATACGAGCCCATTTAAAGACACCCGTCCCCACACTAACTAAAAAGCGCATTCGTTTTATCTGTTCTCCATCATGCCCCCCAAGTATAATCTGTTCCCCCGCTAAAAGCTCAAATGAGTTACCCGTAGCAGGGTCAGGATTAGGGTTAGTTTCTATATTATACGTATAGTGTATTGTAGCAGTTCCATGGTTATGCAACCAAACGGCATGGCACACTTCATGAGGAGCAGACGGAGAAATAGACTTTACGAAAATGATCTCAGCCGGAACAGCAGTTACTGCTTGAATCGTGCATTTTCCGTATGACATGTAAATTACCTAACCGTTCTACCAAGACTCTGAGGATTAACTCCACCACTTGCAGGTGTTCCTTCACCTGCCCCAAAAAACTTCATAATAGTTTCTAAAGCTTCAGGGCCGTATCTTTCTGCAATTGCCTGCAACTCCGGAAGCGCAGCACCTCCGGCTAATCCAGCGGCCCCGCCAAGGGCAGCTCCAGTCCCAGGTGCGCCAGCTAACGCGCCAAGACCAGCTCCGAGACCAGCCCCACCGGCAGCGCCGATACCTGCCGAGCCTCCACGTTCAGCCAAAGCCTTTAGTAATGCCTTAGTGGCTGCGTCAGGATCTTCTAATCCAACAGCTTCCGGCCCCTCGGTGGGCATCATTCGCCCAGCAGCCATCTTCTTCATCTCATCCTGATAACCAGCCCAAAACGTTTGTTTCAAAAGTTCTTCACCAGTCATTATTTGCTCCCAATTTGTAACATACAATCGGCAAGTGCCACGAATGGGTCCTGATAATTGTAATTGAATTGAATATCAGCCTTCTTGGACAGCCCTAAATGCTCTAATAGAGCCATCACACTGTCTTTAGTGTTGATCCCTTCCTCCGCACACTTACAGAAGTATTCATTAACCTGAGGAATGCGGTATTCCTCCGCTAACTCTAACAGATTAGCCTTTTTGGTGGCTTTCTGTACTGGGGCTGGGGTCTTAACCTTACTAGATTTACCCTTATCCAAAAGCTGTCCAGTACGTTTGTAGTACTCTTTAGGGTCTAGCTTAGTAGAGGCAATACCCAAGATACTCGGATCTACCATAGCTTCTTTCCATAGGTTTAAACTATCTTGCGTTGTAAGCCCTAAGGCGGCACACTTGGTCATAAAACCGTTATAAAATTGTAATTTAGACATCACTGCCTCTGTTGATAGAGAGGTTTGTAAGGTTGTATTCTACCTAAAGTTTTCTTAGTAGCCGCAAGAATATCACCCCACTTTTTACCTTTCATCGTAGGAAGTTGAGATATCCTCTGCCACTCTTTCATAAAGCCTCTCTGTTGCGAAGGATTTAGTTGTTTGTACTTAGCACCGTATTTCTTCCAGAAATCCCCAAAGTATCCTCCTGGAGCATTCCAGGCTTCATAAATACCTCTTCCAATTGGTGCAGCTAACGAGGCTCCTCCGCCGAGCATAGCCCCCCACAAGGGGTTCTTTCCGACTACTCCACTAAGGAGTCCACCCCCAACCGCACCCAATCCTAATCGGGCTAGATGGTGCTTCCAATCCATGTTCCGGATATCGCTTCCGTAAGCTTTACTAAGAAAATTGCCTACATCCTTTAACCAAGGAATTTCAGCAGATTTCTCAAGACAATATATGCACAGAAGACCTGTTGCATCATCCTCGGAGATGTCTAGGGTACGACTAGCGGTTTTAACGAACCCCACGATATACCCTTGTTTATCAATAAGATCCGCCATACATGCCTCCATACCCACTTTGCAATTGACTAGATAGCAATTGCTGTAGATACTGTAGCTCTTCCGGAGTAAAGTCCACTGGTTGGGCCTCCGAAGCTGGGCCAGATAGCTGCTCTTGCAGCGCAGGGTTCTCAAATTGAGCTTCAGTCATATCGGCTGGTAATCCAGCTCCAGCACTTGCAGCAGCCGACTGGACAGGACCCTGTGGGCCTGGCATACCTGGAGGGCCATAGTAAGCTCCTTGGGCTATTTTAGTAAGAAGTTCACCTTTGAACCCCTCCATATAAGCCCGCATTCCAATGTCCTGGTTTGTAATTGGCATGTTGTACCTCATAAAACTATTTTACAGTTAGAACAGGGCCTTCGTATTTCTTAGGCTTTCCTGCCTGCTATCCAAAAAGTGCGCACGAATGCGCGTTTCCGGTTCCTGCTTCAACCACAGTAGTTTCATCAAATCCGAAGATATGATCAGCGCTTCCATGTCCACAGGCTTGAAAATCCCGTGTAG
>Ga0180433_10000634_pt1 | contig 59635 bp, 47 predicted proteins | sample SS_ome_8_FD_132980 | JGI IMG/M metagenome (GOLD analysis project Ga0180433, IMG submission 132980) | Hypersaline lake sediment archaeal communities from the Salton Sea, California, USA - SS_1_D_1 metaG | ecosystem: Environmental > Aquatic > Non-marine Saline and Alkaline > Hypersaline >... | reverse complement strand
TGTGGAAAAACAGACCGGTGAAACTCCTTTCAATGCACCGGATGATCTTCTGGACTTGATCAGTCAGCAGAAATATGGAAAATTCATTCATCCTGAACTCAATACCATTCCGGTGGATTTGCTGTATGATATGGATACCACCGGTGGTAATTCCGGAAGTCCCATCTTTGATGCGGATGGAAAACTTATTGGTATCAATTTTGACCGGGCCTTTGAAGCAACTATTAATGATTTTGCCTGGAATGCGTCCTACAGCCGATCCATAGGTGTTGATATCCGTTATGTGTTGTGGATTCTGGAAAAATATGCTCAGGCTGAGGAGCTTTTGGAAGAGCTGGGGGTGTTGGAATAAAAGAATACTTTATGATAGTAAATTATTTAAAAAAAGAAGCCACAGGGTACATGGAGTAAGAAATAAGAACACAGAGGATAGTATTTTGTTTATATTTGTTTTATGGTTTTTTTGTAGTTTTCTGTATCCTCTGTGGTTTTATTATTTCTGGATTTTTTGGACAACGCTCATCTGTTATTTTATTGAATAGGAGGTGTTTTATATGTGCTTATCTAAAAAAACTATTTTCTTTTTTTCACTTTTTTCCATTTTTCTTTTTATCCAATGTGCTCATATAAATTGGAAAAAAACTTGTGAGCAAAATCAGATTGATAGTTATGAAAAATTTCTGGAAAAATATCCGGACAGTAAATACGCTGAAGAAGCCAAAAAGAGACTGGATAAACTGGCATTTCAGAAGGCAAAGAAAAAAAATACTTTGTCTGCTTATCTGACTTTTTTGCATAACTATCTGGACTCAAAACATATCAAAGAAATCACTAAAACTATAGATTCAATTTTAAAAGAAATTAAAACAGTAAAGCTTGACGTTAAGGGTGAATTTCCTAGGGGATATGAATTTTCAGGAATAAGCTGGCATATACCAGAGAGAATGTCTGAAATATTTGAATATTTTGGACTTGCTCTTCTGGACAGTGCTGCAAAATCTGCCGATATAGTTTTTCAGATTCAATTGAAAGGAACTTCATTATCCGGATCCTATTCAGGGGGCATAAGCGGAAGCCATAATTCCGGAGCAAAAGTTTCAGGTACAGGAATATTTCTAAGAAATGGGGAGATATTCGGTGAATTTGAGTTTAAAGGAGAAGAGCAGCCCAGTTCTACAATATATTGGAGCTATGACAATGCCAGTGATGCACCTTTTTTCTCCGCTTTTGCAACCTCTGATCTCTATGCCAAAACTTTTTCTTTACTTAATAAAATTTACCGTTTACCGCCGGAAAAACTCTGGCAGGTAAACACAGAACCTGATCCGAAAATGACCTATAATTCAAAACATCATACTCTTTATGTAGGTTCATCCAACCATAAAGTATATGCGATAGATGCAGAGAATGGAAAGATAAAATGGGTAAAGAAGACAACAAAGGACGTAATACAACCTCCTGTGGTAAAAGACAGTTTAATTTTAGTTTGTACTGGATCCATGGGTTCCGGGAAGATATATGCTTTGAAGGCTGATAATGGTAAAATGAAATGGTGGTCGGATATTAAAGAAGCAAGATTACTACCCAAAGTTTATGGGAATATTGTGTATGTAAGATCCCGAGGATTCAGTTCTTTTGATGGTGATTTTCTTTATGCTTTAGATATATCTAATGGTAATTTGCAATGGTCAGATAAAATTTCTATAACCCCCAAAGAATTTTTTATGTTTAAGGATAATGTATTATTTGTAAATGGAGGTGGAAAAATTTATGCAATAAATACATTGAATGGAACTGTATTGTGGGATTTTTCCGGATTTGGTGATGTCAGCGCTCCCATAATATTTGAAGATATACTTTACCTGGGAGATTCGAGTCAGCATATTTATGCTGTTAATAGTAGAGACAGAAGAGTACTGTGGAAATTTGATATTCCGGGAGAATACATATCAACTTTTATTCCAGCAAACCCTATAAAATTCAATTCTTTAATATATGTAAAATCTCAACATAATATCCTCTATGCATTGGATGCAAAGACCGGGAATATACAATGGCAATATAATGTTGAGGGAGATTTTGAGGAACCAATTATGTGGAATCAACTTTTATTCATAAGTTCAAAAGATTCTTCTATTTATGCATTTAATGCACTGGATGGAGTCCTAAAATGGAAATTTCATAAAAAAGGTATATACAATACAGCTCCAGTTATTGAGCAAGGAATACTGTATGTTGATTCTCAGGATAATTATGTGTATGCGTTAAATGCTCTGGATGGCAAAAGGTTATGGAAATTCCAGACTAACAATGATATTTCTGCTATCTGTGCACACCAGGATGTGGTGTATGCTGCTTCTGATGATGGTGTTATTTATGCTTTGAAATCAGGTATGGAATAATGATAATTTTGAAAAATTATTTTTTTCTGGAAGAGAGGCTGTTCTGAAATCGTGAAGAAATGTGGGAATATATGATTCGGGTAATGAGGATAGACTTGTATTCCTGGTAGATATGAAAATGGCTTTATACATTTTTTTTATCAGTCTACAGGTGGTCTCCATCTCTGAGATGGAGACCACCTAAGGGTAATATATGAGTTTAGACCTGTCAGGTCTTCAAAAACCTGTCAAGTCTGGGTGGTTAAAGTACTTTTCTCAAAAACTTCCCGGTATAAGAATCAGACACTTTAACGATATCTTCCGGTCGGCCGACAGCCACAATGCTGCCTCCCTGTTCACCGCCTTCCGGTCCCAGATCAATGATCCAGTCTGCTGCTTTGATAACATCCAGATGATGTTCAATGATCACGACAGAATGTCCGGATTCGATCAGTTTATTGAAGCAACTTAGCAGCTGGGATATATCATGCAGGTGAAGCCCGGTAGTGGGTTCATCAAACAGGTAGAGGAGTTTTTTCTTAGGTTTTTGGGAAAGATGAAATGCCAGTTTCACCCGCTGGGCTTCGCCGCCGGACAGAGTAGGGGCAGGCTGTCCCAGACGCAGATATCCCAGCCCTACCTCTTCGAGAACTGAAAGTTTTCGGGTGACAGAAGCGGTGTCACCAAAGAAATGAATTGCTTCTGAAACACTGAGATTGAGAACATCATCAATTGTTTTTCCCTTGTACTTAATTTCAAGTACTTCTTTCTTATACTTTTTTCCATTGCATGTATCACAGGTAAGGGTTACATCTGATAAAAATACCATATCAATATCAATTTCACCTTTTCCTTCACATTTTTCACATCTTCCTTTGGCTACATTAAAAGAAAAAGTTCCGGGAGTATACCCTCTTACACGCGATTCCCGGGTGGAAGCAAATAATTTTCGTATACCATCAAAGGCTTTAATATAGGTAACCGGATTGGATCGGGGTGTTTTACCTATAGGCGACTGATCCACAAGAATGACATCATCAATATGCTCAGTTCCCTGGATAGATTCATAACGACCCAGAGATGTAAACCGTTTCCTTTTTGCTTTCCTTAAAGCAGGAAAGAGAATATTTTTTAACAGTGTACTTCTCCCGGAACCGGAAACTCCGGAAATTGATACCATACGGTTGAGCGGAATGGTGACATCGATATGTTTCAGGTTATGCTCTGCAGCTCCTTTGACAGTGAGTGAGTTTCCATTTATTTGCCGTTTATGTTCGGGAACACTTATAGTTTTTTTATGTGCCAGATATTGACCGGTTAAAGAATCATTTTCAATAAGACGATCGATATCCCCCTGGAATATTTTTTCACCGCCGTTTTCACCGGCACCGGGGCCCAGCTCAATAATCTGATCACCGGATCGGATCATTTTAGGATCATGTTCAACAACGATCACTGTATTGCCCAGATCTCTGAGATTCTTAAGAATATTTATCAGTTTCTCATTATCCCGGGGATGAAGACCAATGGTTGGCTCATCCAGAATGTAGATACTCTCTGTCAGGTCTGATCCCAGTGCCGTGGCTAGATTGATTCTCTGCGATTCGCCCCCGGAAAGGGTGGCAGAGCGCCGGTTCAGAGAAATATATCCCAGTCCCACTTCATATAAATAAGTAAGCCGGGTCAACAGTTCTCTGTAAACCTGATGAGCAACCTCTTTCTGATAGTCACTTAATTTTAAATTTCTGATGAACTGATAGGCCTGTTCTATAGTCATATTGGTTATTTCACCAATATTTTTATTGTTCAGATAAACAAATAGAGCCTCCGGTCTGAGTCTGCTGCCGTGACATTCAGAGCAGGTGTAATACCCCCGGTAGCGGGACAAGAATACCCGGACGCCGATTTTATACTTTTTTTTCTCCAGATAGTTGAAAAAACGATAGATCCCGGGGAATCTTCCTTTTCCGTATTTAATAATATCTATATGTTTATCTTTGAGATCCTTATAGGGTATATCCAGAGGAATATTATATATTGATGCTACATCTTCCAGACGTTTACGTATATGGCTGTGAGTTGGTGTGTTCCATGGTGCAATTGCACCCTGCCGGAGAGTTTTATTTTTATCAGGTATTACTTTATCCAGATCAATATCGATAACATCTCCGAATCCTCTGCATTTGGGACAGGCGCCAAAGGGATTATTAAACGAAAATAATCTGGGTTGCGGTGGAATAAATTGTTTTCCGCAGCGGTCACATTTAAAAAGACGGGAAAAAGTGAGTAGCTCTTTGTTTTCAGTTAAAACAACAACTCTGTCTTTTCCCTGGGCAAATGCAGTTTCAACAGCATCAGCGATCCGCTGTTGATTATCAGGATTATTTTTTATACGGTCAACTGCTACTGCAGGAATATTTTTTAATTTTTTGATGTTTAGCTGTTCAGCACGGATAATTTCCCTGTCAATGATCAGTCTGACAAATCCGTTAGATATGAGGGTATCAATATCTTTCTTAGTAGGCATATACTGCAGTGGAAAACCAATAATCACATATTGGTCCTTTGACAGATTCTGTATTCTTTTTATTACATCTGGGGATTTATTTTTTATGACAGGGATATTGCAGGTGGGGCAGACAGTAGTGCCGATGCGGGCAAAGAGAAGCCGGAGATAGTCCAGCACTTCAGTGGCAGTTCCCACAGTCGAACGGTAGGTACGAATGGTATTGCGCTGTTCAATGGCTACTGCCGGAGAAATTCCTTTTATCTCATCCAAATCAGGTCTTTCCATTCTTTCCAGAAACTGACGGGCATAGGATGAAAGTGATTCAACATAGCGTCTCTGACCCTCAGCAAAGATGGTGTCAAAAGCAAGACTGGATTTACCGGATCCGGAAGGACCTGTTATTATTATTAATTTTCCCCGGGGAATATCAATATCCATATTTTTCAGATTGTGAACCCTGACTCCCCGAAGTTGGATTTCATTCGGCACGTTTGATTATACTAAGAATTGAGTTATTTTGCAAACTGTATCTTTTTATAGATGGAGACAGTGGGTGGGGAAAAAGATTAAAGAACAAAGACAAAAGATCAGGAATCAAGATACAAGAAGTCAGAACGTAAGAACTTAAGAACGTAAGCAGACAGAAGACCCTAAGACTCAAAGACCCTAAGACTAAAGAACCAAGACTAAAGAACAAATTTTATTCTTAACCTTGACTTATAAAAACAGTGACTTATAGACTGAGAAAATTATTTATCTTCTTTTCTTCATTATCTGTACTTCCTGTCTGATTTTGTCCAGCAGATTATACCCTCTTTTCAGAGTATTCCGTTTTATGTTCTTTTCTTTTTCAGATATATTTTCATACTTTTCCAGATTATTCAGAGCATTTTGCAAAGAAGTTCTCTTGACTCTTATTAATTGAATGCTCTGTGCTGCTTTTAATCTGTTCCTGTCTTTTTTGAAATCTTTGTACTTAAGAAAATCTTCCAGCAGAGAAATGTATTGATAATTTACTTTATATAACTGCCATTGAAACTGATTGTTTTTTTCAGGAGAATTTTTCTTTAAGTAAGATTTTAATTGAATAATCCGCCTGACAGCATCCTGTAATTTGTTCTGTTTCTGGAGAACATTTATCAAAGTAAGTTTACTTTCATATCTGGAAACATGATCAGAATCAGATGTCATTTTGTTATCAATGTCATCTTCAGCTGATTGTGTACTGTCCTGTTCAGAAAGCTCTTCTTGTTGATCTGTAACTAACTGATCAATAATTGTTTTTACTTCTTCCGGAGAAACCAGTGCTTCAACGGTTATTGTAATCGTTCTGCCCTCCTCTTTCTGTTCTGTGACTGTAACATCCTGTAAATATCCCGCAGAGATTGATTCTATTATATCTTCTTTGGTCTGGAAATTCTCAACGGCTGTAGATGATTCTATAAATATGGAATATGATTCGATCGCTTCCCTCAAAGCCAGATCCTTACAGGTTTGCCGGGCTTCAACCAGACTTTCATTGTCTCCGTATGTATAAGAGTAGGTTCCCTGGATTTTGTCCTGGGCATGAGCTGAAGAGAAAACTATACATAGTATGAACAATATTCTTTTTATTATCATTGATTTCTCCTTTTTAAATAAATATAATCTAGATAATATAATTATTTTTAAAAAATTTAATCATTTTTTTACCGGACTCCATTCAGCAATATTTTCTACCCGGAGCTGTACAGGCCCATCTGCTGTCCACTGATTATGAGAGTTATAATTCCATCCCAGATATTCTGAATCTCCGCCGCCCTGGGTGGTTATTAAGAATACATTGTTCAGATAACCAAAGGATTTGGCCTGATCAGCAGGTCTTTCACTGTCACCCCGGCTGGGATCAACCGGCATCCAGCCGTATCCGGGAAGATATACTTCCACCCAGCGGTGATACACATAATCAAAGCAGGCATCTTCGCCTCTGATTACTACAGCCCCGGCATAGCGGGCCGGAAGTCCTGATGCTCTGCATAAGGCAATATAGGCAAAGGTATATTCAGAACAGGAGCCCGAGCCTCTTCTGATTACTGTAGGTGCAATATCCCATCCACCGATACGTTCGTAATGCAGTATCTGTCTGAGGTAATCAAAAATATTTCTAGCTATCCAGTAGGGATTTTCAGCTCCGGCTACGGCAATCTCTGCAGCTTTCTGAATATAGGGCATAGTGATACAATACTTTAGATCATCAGTTAAATACTTATCTCTTATGTGTTTAGGGATATCCTGCAGATTTCCCACTTTTTCTGGAAAAATATAGTACGCCACTTCATTAATTTCAGCTTTTACTTTTATATGTGGTCTGAAGCGGTCTCCTGGTTTCATATTTTCTTTAATAAAATGTGCAGATTTCTGACCCCATTTATCAGTGACAAACTCATCTGGTTTAACCGGGTAGGTGATATCCAGAATTTTTTGATTGGGTCTTTCTTCTGGTTCAGCAATATAAATATCCAGCTGGGTTACGTTACCCGGACCAAAGTTTATTATATCACTGCTGAATTCAATTTCTTCCAGACGCGGATTCCTTTTTTTGAATTTCACATTATCAAATACTGTTAATGCAGATATTTTATCTGTTTCATAATCTCCGCTTATTAATGTATTGTCCATCCAGCAAAGACCCCAGGCATAAGGTCCCGGTGAATTTACTATCATAACTACAATTCCTTTGGAAGGATGTACACGGTATAATTCATCAGTTGAACGGTCTGCAACCCAGAGATAACTGCCGTCCCAGGCAAGTCCTCTGGGATCACTGGCCGGAGAGGGGAAGGAGTGAATAGTGGTGCCGTCATCCGGACTTATCTGATAGATCATATCAGTGCTGTTATCTGATACCCAGAGAGAGTTTGCACTCCAGGCTAATCCCTGAGGATCTGAACCAGGGGGATTGATGACATGCAGTGTTTTTCCGGATTTTGGACAAATCTCATAGATCTTTCCTACATATGATTCAGTGGATGTATTGGTAAAATCCATATCCGAAATCCAAAGATGCTGCCCGTCCCAGGTCATGCCAGTGGCAAAATAACCGGGAGATTTAAAGCTTGTTTTAACACTGCCGTCTGAAGGATCGAATTTGTATATCATATCTGTTTTTCTGTCCACTCCCCATAAGCAGGTACCGTCAAAGGCAAGTCCGGTTATACAAGGACCCGGAGAAGGAATTTCTTTTACTATATCACCTGTGGCGCCAAATATCATTGAAGAAAATATACATATTACTAACATTATCAGACTATATTTCTTCATTAGAATTCTCCTTATCTTTATAAATAATATTAAAAATTAATATATATCGTTTCTTCTGCTTTCAAGTAAGTTGAATTTTTTTCTCATACTGTCGATTTTATTTACATTTAATTCTGCATGCATCAGGATTTCCTCAGTGCCGGCCTCACATACAATCTTTCCTTCCGGATCAATTACTGCAGAATATCCAAATTTGAGTTTTTTATTCATTGTACACCGGTTGCATCCAACAATAAAAATCTGATTTTCTATTGCCCTGGCCCGCAGGAGAATTCTCCAGTGTTCCAGCCTGGGTTCAGGCCAGTAAGCTGGAATAAATACAATTTTTACTCCCTGTTCAGCTATTTTTCTGAAAAGTTCAGGAAACCTGAGATCAAAACAGATAGTTACACTACATTTTCCCCAATCAGTATTAAAAACTGATATGTCTTCTCCCGGTTCAATAAACTTATGTTCATCCATTAACCAGAATAAATGCAGTTTGTTGTAGTTCGCAACCGTTTTGCCGTCTTTATCGAATAAAAAGGCAGTATTGTAGATTTTACTATTTATTTTCTGAGGAGTTGTGCCGATTAGTGCAATAGTATATTTTTTAGCCAGGTAGGAGATGTGTTCAATAATACTGTCTAATTCATTTTTACTGTATTCTGCAAGCTTTGGCAAGTCAAATCCGGTGGTCCAGAATTCAGGAAGGATCAGAATATCATTTTTTACCAAAGCAGCTTCTTTTACCGCCTTTTCAGCTTTCTTTAAGTTGGACTGAATGTCTCCCCTGGCAGAATCCATTTGATAGAGGGATACATTTAATTTCATTGCATTCACATTGGGGCTCTTCACAAAAGTGTCAGATTATAACACTTTTTCTAATTTTTCAGCAATGACATCTTTAGAAACAGCTCCAATTATCATATCCACAGGTTTACCGTTATCAAAAATCAGTAAAGCCGGTATACTGGTTATTCCGTAATCTGCCATAGCCTGAGGACTTTCTTCAGTATTGCATTTTCCGATTTTCACTTTACCCTTATATTCTGTAGCTAATTCTTCAACTACAGGACCAATGAGTTTACAGGGAGCACACCATTCGGCCCAGAAATCAACTAACACAGGATCATCTGATTCAATTACTTCTGCCTTGAAATTTTCATCGTTAAAATGCAGGATATCTGCCATGTTTTAACTCCTTATTTTTTATTCCATAGTTTCAGAATTTTTATAATTCTTTTATCCTTTATTGAATAACAAACATTATTGCCTTTTCGCTCTGAAGATACAATACCACTGTTTCTTAGCAGAGATAGATGCTGGGATATATTTGACTGGGACAGCCCGCATTCTTCTTCAATAGAACGAACACAGGGATTATTATTTTTAATGATAAGAAGAATCTTTAGTCGTGCTGGATGAGCAATTGATTTTAAAAAATCTGCATATTCATTAAAACATTCTATGTCAAAATTTTTCATATCAAATTTATTTAAACCATTAATAAAACACGATATGTAATTGCAGAATGATTTTTCAGTTATATTTATTTTTCAAGATAATTCAAAGCATATTCAGCTGCTGTGGCACCATCACCAACTGCAGTAGCTATTTGTCTTATTTCTTTTTCTCTTACATCACCTGCAGCATAAATACCAGGGATTGAAGTTTGCATTTTCTCATTAGTGATGATAAAACCATATTTGTCAGTTTTTAACTTATTGTTGAGAAAATCAGAATTCGGAATCATACCAACCCAGATGAAAACACCATCTGCTTTGAGTTCTTTGGCCTCACCGGTTTGTCTGTCTTCTACTGTCACAGATGTAACTTTTTGTTCACCATTGATTGAAACTACCTTATGATTAAGATAGAAACTAAATTTTGGATTTTCCCGGGCCTTTTTCTGTAATATTCTCTCAGCATTAAGGTGATCCATAAATTCTACTAATTTTATAGAACTGACAAAACGAGTCAGATAAAGTCCTTCCTGAACACCTGAATTACCTCCGCCAACTACTACAATATCCTTATCTTTAAAGAAAGGACCGTCGCAGGTTGCACAATATGAAACTCCTCTGCCTTTAAACTTATCTTCACCAGGTACATTTAACAGTTTAGGATTTGTTCCGGTTGCTATAATAACAGTTTTTGTCTGATATTGGTCATTTTTTGTTATTACTTTTTTTGTTTTACCATTTAGATCAATATCGGTTACGGTACCAGTTAAAAATTCAAGACCAAATCTCTTAGCCTGTTTTTCCATTCTCTGCATTAATTCCGGCCCGGCAACTCCCTCTTCAAAACCAGGATAATTGTCAATCCATTCAGTGACAGCAACCTGCCCCCCAGGCATAAGTTTTTCAAGAAGTCCGACTTTCAGTTGAGCACGGCTGGCATAGATACCTGCTGTGATACCTGCCGGACCTCCGCCTAATATTAACATATCATAAGATTTCATTAATCCTTCCCTTATTAGGATAAAAATATATTCAAACAATTGAACATACAAAATTTTAGTCAGATTGTCAAGATTTTTATTCTTACGAAATCTTTCAAAATTAGTATAGTATATTTATTTAATATTTATAAATTTTAATTCACAAGAACGTAATACAGATGGAGTTATGAGTTCTGAAAAAGAAACAAATAGTATGCCAAAATATTTTTCAACTTGACAATTTCTTGCCTAACCTTTATATTTTAATAGAATTAATATTTGAAACTGGGTGTTGCTTACCTTCAAATCAATAAAATACAGTTAGATGTATAAGATCCAGTTTCAGCAGTACAGGAAAATGAAGCCTTAATTAAGGAATCTGTACAGCGAGGTTGAGTTGAATACAGAAGTTATCGGAATTATTCCGGCTAGATATGATTCAACGCGTTTGCCAGGGAAGCCCCTGGTTGACATCGGAGGTAAACCCATGATACAAAGGGTATGGGAAAGGGTACAAGGATCAAAGCATACTGATAAAATAATAATTGCTACCGATGATAAACGAATTTTCGACACAGTCAAACAATTCACCAGTGATGTTATAATGACTCCTAAAGAATTAGCTTCAGGTACTGATCGGGTTGCTTATGCTGCAAATAATTATACTGCTGATATTATTATTAATATTCAGGGAGATGAACCGTTTATCACATCTGATGAAATAGATCAAGTTGCAGAGATTTTAATTAATGATCCTGAACCTGTTATGGGAACCCTGGTAAAAAAAATTAAAACTGCTGATGAACTGTACAGCCCTCATACAGCTAAAGTAGTGATTGATAAAAAAGGATATGCAATTTATTTTTCCCGATCACCAATTCCCTATAACCGGGTTTCATCTGATAGTAAAGAATGGTTACATTATGGCACTTATTATAAACATATCGGAATTTATAGTTACAGAAAAAAATATTTAGAGGAATTAACAGCATATACTCCTACCATGCTGGAAAATATCGAAAAGTTAGAACAACTCAGAGTACTTGAAAACGGTGACCGTATTAAAACAGCAGTAACTGATTATGAATCTCAGAGTGTAGATACAGAAGAAGATTTAAAAAAAGCAAGAATGAGATATAAAACTGAAAAAACGGAGAATAATGATGAGAGATATATTTGTTAATTCAATTCCCATAGGTGCAAAGCATCCTTTAGTACTGATTGGTGGTCCCTGTGTTATGGAATCAGAGGACCTGGTAATGGAAGTAGCTGATAAAGTGAAAAAAATTGCAGATGCTCACAATATGCCCTTTATATTCAAATCATCATATTTAAAGGATAACAGATCATCTTCAAAAAGTTTTCAGGGGCCCGGATTAGAGGAAGGAATGCGTATCATGCAGAAGGTAAAGGAAAAAGTTGGAATACCTGTTCTTTCCGATGTTCATGACAAGCATAGTGTAAAAACTGCTGCTGAAGTTCTTGACATCATCCAAATACCGGCTTATCTTTGCATGCAAACAGGATTAACGGTCGAAGCAGCAAAAACGGGAAAAGTGATCAACATAAAAAAAGGGCAGTTTCTTGATCCGCATGATATAAAGAATGTGATCGGTAAAATTGAAGCAGAAGGCAATCATAATATATTGCTTACCGAACGTGGTGCCTGTTTTGGATACCATAATTTAGTTGTGGATATGCGGTCTTTTAAAATAATGCGGGAACTTGGTTATCCGGTTGTGTTTGATGTAACCCATTCAATTCGTGTATATGGAATCTCTAGTGCGGATCCCAAAGGTGGTGCTCCTCAGTTTGTACCCTCTTTGGCAAGGGCCGGAGCAGCAGCTGGTGTTGATGCAATGTTTATAGAAACACATCCGGATTGTTCCAAAGCTCTCTGTGATGCGGCAAGTATGTGGCCGCTAAAATTTTTGGATCAACTGTTGGATCAGTTAAAAAGAATAGATGAACTGGTCAGGGGATTGGGGGAAATTGAATATCAGAGATGAAATGAAAGAGCTGACATGAATAATGAATTATTACAACGTATAAAGAAAATTTCAATGCTGATTTGTGATGTAGACGGAGTATTAACCAGAGGTGGCATAATATTGGGAAGCAATGGTCAGGAGTTTAAAATATTTGATGTTCAGGACGGAATGGGAATAAGTTTGGCAAAACAAGCAGGATTAAAAACAGGTGTCATTACCGGGAGAGAATCAGAAGCGGTTGTACGCAGGACACAGGAATTGAAATTTGATGTTATCTATCAGGGGAAAAAAGATAAATTACAGACATTGAGTTCTATCATAAAAGATTTTAATATTAATTATGATAATATTTGTTATATTGGTGATGATCTTCTTGATATGGCGATTATGAAAAAATCAGGAGTTTCTGCTGCTCCGAATAATGCCAGAAAAGAAGTAAAAGAGTTTTCTGATATTGTAACTGAGAAAAAAGGCGGAGAAGGTGCTGTCAGGGAACTGGTAGAAATCATTCTAAAAGTTCAGAATAAATGGGAAAACATTATTGATATATATAGGGAGATGAGATGAAATTTTTTGTTGATTCTGCAGATATTAATGAGATTGAAAAAGCTAAGAAACTGGGATTGGCAGATGGGGTCACTACAAATCCAACTCTTATAATGAAATCTGGCGGGGATTTTAAGAAAACAGTGTTAACAATTACTGATTCTATCAAAGGACCAGTAGCAGTTGAACCGGTGAGCAAAGATTTTAAGGGAATTATGGAAGAAGGAGAAAAGTATGCAAGTTGGGCTGAAAATATAACTGTCAAGATTCCGATTACTACGCCTGGATTACAGGCAGTCAAAGAACTAAATACCCGGGGAATCAGTACTACGGTAACGCTGATTTTTTCATCTACCCAGGCTATACTTGCAGCCAAGGCCGGAGCTGAATATATCTGTCCTTTTGTGGGCAGACTTGATGATATTTCCAGTCCGGGTATGGATCTTATCAGTGAAATAGTGACAATATTTGATAATTATCCAGACCTTACCACTGAAGTAATTGTAGCCAGTATTCGAAATCCGCTCCATATACTTGATTCTGCGTTAATGGGAGCTGATGGAGTGACAATTCCATATAATGTTATGGAAAAATTAGTTAAACATCCGCTTACAGATACTGGTATAGAAAAATTCTTAAAAGACTGGGAAAAAGTTAAGTCTTAAATGTGTTTACTATCTAAAGAGTACAGGTTATAAACTATGAGTATACAAAAAGGAAAAGAAGTTATCCGTATGGAATGCGAAGCAATACAGGCTTTAGAAAAAAGGATAGGAGATGATTTTCAGAAGGCTGTTGATATTCTGTTGGCATGTAAAGGAAGAGTGATAATAACAGGATTAGGTAAATCCGGTCTTATTGGACAAAAGATAGCATCAACCATGACAAGTACAGGAACTGCAGCTATTTTTTTACATGCAGCGGAAGGACTTCACGGAGATTTAGGTGTTGTGTTAAAGGATGATGTGGTGATTTGTATATCTAAAAGTGGTACTACAAATGAGATACTTAATTTAATGCCGCTATTGAAACGTCAATCTGTAAAAATAATATCCATAACAGGAAATATTAATTCTCCCATAGCCAAAAGAAGTGATGTCGTACTGGATGCAAGTGTCAGTTCTGAAGCCTGTCCCTTTGATCTTGTCCCTACATCAAGTACTACTGTTACTTTGGTACTTGGGGACGCGCTGGCTTTGGCATTGTTTCAGGAAAGAGGACTGAGTATAGAAGATTTTGCCAGATATCATCCCGGCGGTTATATTGGTAAACGACATTTTTTAAAGATAGATGATGTAATGCGTACGGGAAATGATGTTGCTAAAGTCAGCATAGATACACCAATTCCCGAGACTATTATTGAAATAACCTCAAAACGTTTGGGAGCAACCTGTATAGTAAATAAGAATGATTCTCTTGTCGGGATTATAACAGATGGTGATCTTCGCAGACAGATTGAACAAAAACAGGATATCTGGAAATTATTCGCCAAAGACCTCATGACTTCTCATCCAAAATGTATAAAAAAAGGTGTACTTGCTGTTGAAGCTCTGAATTTAATGGAAGAGTACAGTATAAATCAATTAATTGTTGTGGGTGATAGTAATGATATAATTGGTATGATTCATATACATGATCTGTTAAAGGCAGGGTTAGCATGATGTATCGGATTAAAAAGTATTCAGTTTGCTTTATATGTTTTAGTATTATTTGTATCGGATGTGATAATGAAGAAACCTCTTCTGTAAATCAAAATACAGATGCTGAAAAATTACCCAGTCAGGAAGGGTATGATTCTGAACTGTATTTAACCAAAGCAGGAATAAAACAGGCTGTTCTGCATTATGGACATATGCAGAGATATGAGGATGAAAAAGTCGTTTATTTTGATGAAGGTATTGAATTAGATTTTTATGATAAAAATGGGAAACACACTTCTTATATTTCAGCTGAAAAGGGTAAATTTTTTGAAAACAGCGAAGATGTCATTGGACAGGGCAATGTAATCGTCGTGTCTGATACGGGAATGACACTTTTTACAGAAGAACTGCGCTGGGATAGTGAAATGAATAAGATATTTTCGGATACACTGGTAATGATAACGACTAAAGAAGGAGATACTCTGTATGGTAAGGGGTTCGAGTCAGATCCTGATCTGACTCGAAGAGTAATTTATCAGCCATGGGGGGTGAGCTCTGAAAGAGTTGAGATTAATAAGATTAGAGAAGAATTTATGGAAGCAACAGAAGATACAGTGGATTCAGCAGAAATCAATGATTCGGATATCAGTGGGACACAATAATGATTAAAACAATAGTAACATTCAGTCTTTTATTAACTCTTAATGGTCTGAGATTTCAATCCCGGCTTGATCAGAAAAATGACAATAAAGAGAAATTGAGACTTGTTCATGCAGACAGTCTTGTTGCTCGTGTCATTAATAATGAAGAAGTGAGTACGTTATTTGGCAATGTAGAACTGATTCAAGGTGAAGCGGAGCTGAAATGTCAAAAGGCTGTATTATATAGAGAAAAAAGATTTGCTGTCTTAGAGGAAAACGTTCAGATTTTTGACGGTACACATACTCTTTGGGCTGATAAAGTTGAATATAACGGTGATAAGAATATTGAAACAGCTACTGGAAATGTTACTTTAGCAACTGATAACCGTATACTCAATGCAGATACCTTGATCTATCATCAGACAGAAAAAACCACCTCAGCTTTCAGTAATGTGATTATAAAGGATTTGATTGAGCATGTTGTTTTATATGGAGATGAAGCTTACTATGATAAACCAGAGGATTATGCGTATGTAAAAGGAGCAACAAAGGCTGTACAGACTGATACTGTAACCGGTGAGACCATGACTATTCAGGGATTACAGATTGATGCCTGGGGTGAGGAGGATAAAGTAGTAGTAAGTGACAGTGTGAAGATAGTTAAACAGGACCTTAAAGCTGAATGCGGAAAGGGCATTTTTTTTGTTCAGAAGGATACTCTGCTCCTTTTGAACTCTCCGAAGGTAAAGCAAAAAAGACATTTTATGAAAGGCGACACTATTGATATCTGTCTCAGAAACATGAATTTTAATGGAGGAATTATAAAAGGAAAAGCTGAAATTATTTCTAAAGACAGCACTTCTCAGGATGAATTACGGGGTAATCATATAAATATTATTGCTGAAAATGATATGATCAAGGAAGTGCTTGTAACCGGTCAGGCAAGCAGTATTTATTTTATTTCTGAAAAAAATGAGAAAGGGAAAAATGTATTGACTGGCGATAAAATAAATCTTATATTTAAAAATGACAGTTTAAAAAATGTGAATGTATTCAGTGATCCGGGATTATGTACCGGTACATATACACCCGCAAAAAAAAGTGAATAATTGATTAATAAACACATATTGTATTACTTGGAAAGTTTAAATATATTGTGAACGAAAATGAAATTACATTAAGTACTCAAAATTTAATTAAAGCCTATCGTAAAAAAAGGGTTGTAAATGAAGTATCCCTGACTGTGAGTAATAAAGAAATTGTTGGACTGCTCGGTCCGAATGGTGCAGGGAAAACCACTACTTTTCATATGATTACTGGTATGATAAAACCGTTGAGCGGAAATATATATTTTGGAAATGAAAATATCACTAAATATCCAATGTACAAAAGAGCCAGGATGGGTATTGGATATTTAAGCCAGGAACCTTCGGTTTTCAGGAAATTGACAGTAGAAGAAAATATTATGGCAATTTTAGAAATAATGGATTTATCCAAACAAGAGAGGAAAATCAGACTGGAAAAATTGTTAGAAGAGTTATCTATTTCAAATCTAGCCAAACAGAAAGCATATACACTTTCTGGAGGAGAAAGAAGAAGAGTTGAGATTTCCAGAGCGCTGGTTACAAATCCGAGAATTATTCTTTTAGATGAACCTTTTGCCGGAATCGATCCAATTGTCATTGAAGATATTCAGGAAATCGTAACCGGACTTAAAGAAAAAGGGATCGGAGTATTAATAACAGATCACAATGTGTATGAAACACTTTCAATTACTGACAGAGCTTATTTGCTTTTTGAGGGAAGAATACTTAAATCTGGAAGTTCTAATTATCTGGCAAATGATAAAGAAGCAAGAAAAATTTATTTAGGTAAACAATTTACTTTAGACCGCTATCAGGAGTAGTAACAGAGAAGGAAATACTATGCAATTATCACAAAGAATGTCTTTACAACAGAAGCAAAGCCCACAGCAGGTATTGCTTTCTTCTCTTCTTCAATTACCTGTCTTACGTCTTGAACACAGAATAAAACAGGAATTAGAGATGAACCCTCTTCTGGAATATGATATCGATCAAGAAATTGAGATGAAAGAAGTTGAAGATGATGAGGAAGAAAAGGAAGAAGAAGAGGAAGAAGAAGAAGAGGAAATTGACTGGGAAGAAATTCTTAATGATGAAGATAATTTAGAATATAAAAAGAAAAGAGATACTAAAGAAGATGAAATAAATCGTCCAGAAGCAGAACCAGTTACATTAATGGATCATCTTTTTGAACAACTTCATCTTGCTCCTTTAAATGACGAAGAGAAGGAGATTGGCAAATACATACTCTGGTGTCTGGATGATGACGGCTACCTTGCCAGTTCTGTAGAGTCAATTGCTGAAAACTTTTCTGTTACTACGGAAACAGTAGAGAAGATATTATCTGAGGTGCAAAATTTTGATCCTCCCGGAATCGGTGCCAGAGATCTTAAAGAATGTCTTTTAATTCAGCTGAATGGTATGCAAGAAAGAGATGAACTTGCAATCCGGATGTTAGAGGAATGTTACGATCATTTTAAAAATAAACGATTCGAAAAAATTAAAAAATGTTTGAATGTTCCTCTGGAAGAAGTAAAAAGAATTATGCAGCTTATTTCAAAATTAAATCCGAAGCCAGGGGAGAGATATATACCGGAAGGTGAAAATTATATCATTCCTGATGTGATAGTTGAAAGAGTGGATGGTGAATTTAAAATAACACTTAATGACTGGAATGTTCCTCGTCTTAAAATCAATAATACGTATAAACAGCTTTTACGTCAAAAACAGCAGATCAATAAGAAGACCCGTGATTATTTACGGCAGAAGCTGGAATCTGCCCGCTGGCTGATCAATTCTATATACCAGAGACGATCTACTATACTTAGAGTAATGGAAGCTATAGTGAATAAGCAGAGAGATTTTTTTGAAAAGGGTAAAGGTTATTTGAAACCTATGATACTCAAGGATATAGCAGACAAAGTGGATCTGGACATTTCTACTGTGAGTAGAGTAACCAATGGAAAGTATGTACAGACAGAATTTGGAATATTTGAATTAAAATATTTTTTCAGTGAACGGTTAGAAACAGTCAGTGGTCAGGAAATTTCTAACAAATTAATTAAACAAAAAATTAAAGATATTATTGATAATGAAAATACAAAAAAACCTTACAACGATCAGACAATTTCTGATTTTTTAAGAAAAGACGGATATAAAATAGCCAGAAGAACTGTAGCAAAATACAGAGAGCAGATGAAAATACCTGTAGCACGTCTGAGAAGAGAGATATAAAGAGAATAAAGACCTGCAGGGTTAAGGTTGCTGCGGATTGATGTATTTTTTTTAAAAACTAATAGTTAGAATCAACATTAATATTTTTATCTATCAGAGAGGAGGATTATGGGTATGGCAAAAAAAACGATTAATATAGGTGGTGAAACCGTGGAAATCCCGTCTGGATTGAATAGCAGAAATATACTATTTATTGTATTAGGGATAATAGTTTTAATTTTTTTATTTTCTTCTTTTTATACAGTTAGTGCAGATGAAGAAGGAGTTATTCAGCAGTTTGGGAAATATGTCAGAACTACACAACCCGGTCTTCATTTAAAATTACCGTTTGGCATTGAATCAGTAAAAAAAGTAAAAGTTAAACATGTTTTTTCTTCAGAATTTGGTTTCCGGACTATAAAAGCCGGACAGCGAACCAGATATTCGCCCCAGAAATATACTGATGAATCACTTATGCTTACCGGAGATTTAAATTTGGGAGTTGTGGAATGGATAGTACAGTATAAAATTCAGGATCCAAGAAAATATTTGTTTAACCTGCGCAGTGTTGAAGAAACTATTCGGGATATTTCTGAAGCTATGATGAGAAAAATTGTGGGTGATTACAGTGTTACAGAAGTATTAACTACAAACCGGAGAGAAGTTGCTTTACAAACCCAGGAGAAACTTCAGGAGATTCTGGATAAATATAATTGTGGTATTTTAATAACCATGGTGAAACTTCAGGATGTTAATCCTCCTGATAAAGTAAAACCGGCATTCAATGAAGTTAATCAGGCAAAACAGGAAAAAGAGAGAATGATAAATCAGGCCTGGCAGTCATATAATGATGCTATTCCGAATGCCAGAGGAGAAGCAAATAAGACAATTCAAAAAGCGGAAGGATATGCAATAAACAGAGTCAATAGAGCCAGGGGAGATTCTGCCAATTTTGTTGAGGTATGGAGAGCATACAGATATGCAAAAAACGTGACCAAAGAACGGTTATATCTTGAAACAATGAAAGAAATCCTGCCCCAAGCTAAAGAGAAATTTATCTTTGATGAATCACAAGAGGGAGTGTTGCAATTCTTACCGTTAAGGAAAGGAGGCGAAAAATGAAGAAACGAAATGTAATTATTGGTATAGTAATTTTTATACTTTTTATAATAATATTGAACGGATTTTATATGATTGATGAAACAGAGCAGGTGGTGATAACCATGTTCGGAAAACCGATAGGCGACCCCATAGCTAAAGCCGGTCTGCACTGGAAAACACCATTTATCCAGAAAGCTAATTTTTTTGAAAAAAGAGTTTTAAACTGGGATGGTGATCCTAATCAGATCCCGACTAAAGATAAAAAATATATCTGGGTTGATATTACTGCACGGTGGAAGATCACCGATCCTTTAAAATTTTTACAGTCCGTGACCACTGAAACCGGAGCCCATAACAAGCTGGATAATATTGTCAATTCAGTGATACGGGATTATGTTTCAGAAAATTTACTGGTGGAATTAATCAGGAGTTCAAATCGTGAATTTGAGAGTGTATTAGAACTTCAGGAGGATTCTGTGGCTGCTGTGGAAACCATAAAAGTTGGAAGAGGAGCAATCCTTGAAAAGGTTTTAGAGGAAGCGATGACCAGTACACCTCAGTTTGGTATCGAACTTGTTGATGTACGCTTAAAAAGGATAAATTATGTTGAAGATGTTCGTGAGAAAGTATACGAAAGGATGATTTCGGAGAGAAAACGTATTGCAGCAAAGTATCGTTCTGAAGGAAGCGGACGTATGGCTGAAATTGAAGGTAAGCGGGACAAAGAATTACAGCAGATACGTTCTCAGGCATATAAGGAAGCTAAAGAGATCAAAGGAGTTGCAGATGCCAAAGCCACAGGTATTTATGCCTCTGCTTACAATCGTGATCCGGATTTTTATTCATTTCTTAAAACTCTTGAGACTTATAAGGAAACAGTAGACAGTAATACAGTAATGATTTTATCGACAAAATCAGATTATTTAAAATTATTAAACAAGATCAGGAAATAAAATGAATAATGAAAATTCAGAATTCCGTTCCACAACAATTCTAGGTGTTCGCAGAAAAGGGCAAACAGCTTTCGGCGGGGATGGACAGGTAACCATGGGAGAGACGATTATGAAGATTAATGCCCGGAAAGTCAGAAAGATGTTTGATGATAAAATTCTAACTGGTTTTGCCGGAGCATCTGCGGATGCATTTACATTATTTGAGAAATTTGAGAAAAAGATAGAGAAATACAGAGGTAATCTGTATCGTGCATCAGTTGAACTTGCCAAAGAGTGGCGTACAGATAAATATTTGCGACGGCTGGAAGCTCTTTTAGCTGTTGCTGACCAAGAGAATACTCTTTTGATTTCAGGTACAGGAGATATTATTGAACCGGATGACGATATTATTGCAATCGGCTCAGGAGGTTCCTATGCTCTGGCTGCTGCCAGAGCACTGATAAAACATACTGATCTTCCTGCGAATAAGATTGTTGAAGAGGCATTATATATTACAGCTCAGATTTGCATTTATACTAATGACAAGATAATCATTGAAACATTGTAAATATTAATATAATAATTAACTGAATATTTAATAAAATATAAAGAGTTCGGAGGATGGTTTTGGAAGAAAAGAAAGATGCATTAACACCGCGGAAAATTGTAGAAGAACTGGATAAATATATTATCAGTCAGGATAAAGCCAAAAAAATGGTGGCTATTGCATTGCGTAACAGATGGAGAAGACAGCAGGTTAAAAAAGAAATGCGTGATGAAATAATGCCCAATAATATTATTTTAATCGGTCCGACTGGTGTGGGAAAAACAGAAATTGCAAGAAGACTGGCAAGACTGGCTGAGGCTCCTTTTATCAAAGTTGAAGCTTCGAAATTCACAGAAGTGGGGTATGTAGGACGAGATGTCGAGTCAATTATTCGGGATTTAACTGATCTGGCTGTTTCTATGGTAAAAACAGAATGGTCAGAACGGGTGAAAAAAAAAGCAGAGGATGCGCTTGAAGAAAGACTGTTGGATTTGCTGCTTCCGGGTTCCGGTACTGAGGTTTCTAAGGAAAAAAAGTCAGAAGGTGGAGAAAAATACTACGAAATTGAGGAATCAGAAACAGAGGAGGAGCGTTTACAGCGGACAAGAGACAAATTACGCAAACAGCTCAGAGAAGGAAAACTGGAAGACAGACAAATTGAGTTAAGTATCAGTTCTGATTCTTTTCCCATGATGCAGATATTTACTCCTGCTGGAATGGAAGAGATGGGGATGAATCTTCAGGATATGTTTGGCGGTATGATGCCGAAAAAGAAGAAAAAAAGGAAAATGACGATTTCTGAGGCCAGACAGATATTATTAGCTGAGGAAATTCAAAAATTGATTGATATGGATAAAGTGACCAAAGAAGCAATAGAGAGGGTGCAGGATTCCGGTATAGTCTTTATTGATGAAATTGATAAAGTTGCTGACACTGATAAAAGAGGAGGTCCTGATGTTTCCCGGGAAGGAGTGCAGAGAGATATTCTTCCTGTGGTGGAAGGAACAAATGTAGTGACAAAATACGGGATGGTGAAAACAGATCATATTCTTTTTATCGCTTCAGGCGCATTTCATGTTTCCAAGCCCTCTGATCTTATTCCGGAGTTACAGGGTCGTTTTCCTATCCGGGTAGAACTGAAAAGTCTTACAACTGAAGATTTTGTACGAATCCTTACTGAACCGGAAAATGCTCTGGTGAAACAGTACAAAGAACTTGTGAGTACAGAAAATGTGAAAGTAGAGTTTAGCAAAGAAGCAATCAGAGAAATAGCTAAAACTGCCACTCTGGTGAATGACAGAACCGAAAATATCGGAGCCAGAAGACTTCATACCATTATGAGTACTTTACTGGAAGAAACTCTGTTTCAGCTTCCTGATAAAAAAATAAAAGATGTTAAAATGACTGAAGAGCAGGTTAAAGAAAAACTTAAAGATATAATTGAAGATGAGGATTTGACCAAATATATATTATAATTAAGGAGGAACAGTGAAAAAAGATTTCCTTGCCATAACAGATTTAAGCACTGAAGAAATTCATGATATGTTTATATTAGCATCTGATCTAAAGAAAAAAACAAAATCAGGCAAAAAACACCATGTGTTAAGCGGACAGACACTCGCCATGATTTTCCAGAAACCTTCTGCCCGGACCAGAGTATCTTTTGAAGTCGGCATGTTCCAGTTAGGGGGGCATGCTCTGTATCTGTCCCCGAATGATATCGGTCTTGGCAAAAGAGAATCAGTCGCAGATATTGCCCGGGTTTTTTCCAGATATAATGATGGTATTATGGCACGTGTTTTTTCTCATAATGATGTTCTGGAGCTTGGCCAGTATGCATCTGTGCCTGTCATCAATGGATTATCTGACCTTTTACACCCTTGTCAGGTCATGGGAGATATGCTTACCATACTGGAACATAGGGGGAATCTGGAAGGATTGAAACTGACCTACATTGGCGATGGAAATAATCTGGCAAATTCCTGGCTAAACATGGCTTCCCGTATCTCAATGCAGCTGCATCTGGCAGTACCAAAAGGATTTGATCCGGATAATGATATTTTAACCAAAGCACAGGAATCCGGCTGCAGTGAAATAAAAATATTCAGGGATCCTAAGGAAGCTGTGCAGGATGTTAATGTTATTTATACAGATGTATGGGCAAGTATGGGACAGGAATCTGAAATTGAAAAAAGAAAGAAAATTTTTCAGGATTTTCAGGTTAACAGTCAATTATCAAAAAATGCCAAGACAGATGTAAAAGTCATGCATTGCCTTCCAGCCCACCGTGGTGATGAGATAACTGATGAAGTTATGGATGGACCCCATTCCATAGTATTTGACGAAGCCGAGAACAGACTTCATATTCAGAAAGCAATAATGGTCAGTTTAATGAAAAAGTAATGGTTAATGAAACCAATAAAGGCAAAAAAAAAACGTATACTTTTTCTGTCAACTTTTATCACTTCTTTTATCAAACATGATATACAGATATTAAAGGATTTTAGTGATGTAAACTGCCTTATAACCAGTGGTTTTAAGGGAGTTTTTCAAATTTACTGGCATATTTTTTTTTGCGATACAGTATTTTGCTGGTTTGCTTCTGTATACAGCGGGATAGCTGTATCCCTGGCAAAATTCCTGGGTAAGCAAACTGTAGTGATCATTGCCGGTGTTGATGTTGCTGCTGATAATGATATAGGTTATGGAATTTGGCTGACCAAATGGAAACGTCCCTTTGTTCGTACTGCAATCCGCAAAGCAGATATTGTTCTGGTGGTTGATCCATCCATGAAAGATAAAGCAATAAAACTTGCTGGGTATAAAGGTAACAACATTCAATACTTGCCAACTGGTTATGATGCTTCTTTTTTTATGCCTGGAGCATCAAAAAAAAGGGGAGTTCTTACAGTAGCCAGCGGTACAAACGAAGTACGGCTGAAAACCAAAGGAATTGATTTTCTTCTGCAGGCAGCCTCTTTGCTGCCGGATGTTTCATTTACAATTATTGGAATAAACCAATTACTTTTTGATGAATTAGCAATATCGGTACCTGAAAATGTTACTCTTTTACCTGCTATGTCACAGAATGATTTATTATCTTATTTTCAAACAGCAGCAGTATATTGTCAGCCCAGCCGGTCCGAAGGGCTCCCCAATGCTTTATGCGAAGCAATGCTCTGTGAATGTATACCAGTCGGAACGGATGTAGGAGGTATTCCAACAGCTATTGGTGATACTGGTTTTATTATTCCTTTCGGAGCAGTACAAGATATGAGCAATTCTATAAAAAAAGCTTTGAGAGAAAATCAGTCATTAGGCAGAAAAGCCAGACAGCGGATTATACAGAAATTTTCTTTTGAAAAAAGAGTTAATGGTTTAAGAAAAGTAGTTTTGGATAGCGGATGAAATTAACTTCCCATTCCCGGAATATAATCTTTATTTATCTGGGAGATGCAGCAAGCCGTCTCCTTGGTTTAGTGGCAGTCAGTTATCTGGCCCGTGTACTCGGACCTTCAGACTTTGGTACCATAAGTATAGGGTTAGCTGTACTTGCTTATGCAATGGTTTTAGGGAACAGCGGACTTAAATTACTGGGAACCCGAAAAGTTGCAGGTGAAACGCAAAACATTGAATCCTTAACCGCAAATATCATTATAGCCAGATTATTACTTTCTGCAATTACGTTTAGTCTTGGAGTTTATATAATATATGTTTTTGTTGCTTCTCAGGAAGTTTTTCATATAACTCGTGTGTATCTTTTAGGTGTATTTCCCGCTGCATTGCTTTTAGAATGGTTTTTTCACGGGAAAAGAAAGTTGGGCATTATTGCCGGCGGTAAGATTATCAGTATGTTTTTTTATCTGGTCATTGTTTTATTATTCGTAAAGAATAATAAAGATATCATTTGGGTAGCCTGGGCATGGATAATTGGTATTGCTGCTAACTGTGCTTTTTTATGGTTTATATTTAAACAAAAAAAATATACTGTCAGTTTTCAAAGAGACAAATTAAAAGTCAGATCGTTATTACTGGAGGCATTTCCTTTAGGTGTTGCCATCATTATTGCTCAGATCACTACTCAGTTTCCGCCAATATATCTTGGTCTGGTTGCAACTAAATCTGATGTGGGATTTTTCACTGCAGCCTTTAAAGTAATACTGTTTCTACTAATCCTCGATCGGGTTTTTTATTCAGTTTTTTTCCCAAATATCAGCCGTTGTTTTAATAATTTTCCTGATAAGCTGGAAGCACATGTAAATGCTGTATTGAAGATTACTACTGTGTCAGTATTAATGATCGGACTTTATGCAGTAGTCAGTGGTCACTATATTATTCATTTTATATTTGGATCTTCATTTATGCACGCAGTCCCGATTTTTCAGGTATTGGTAGGTTATTTTGTTTTGAATTTGATAAATTCTGTTTTTACGTTTACTCTGATAGGAATGGAAAAAGAAAAAATTTATACAAGATCATTGGTAAGTGGAATGGTTGTATTTTTTATTGTTACTTTTATTGTAACTGAATTTATGGGAACTATAGGAGTTGCCAGTGGTCTGATTGCATATCAGTTAACATCACTCATTATTATGGCAGCAGCTCTTAAACGACATATCCTTTTAAACTATATTCGTTCCATTATACTCCCTGTTACAGGAACAATTTTACTGTCAGTACCATTATTATTGTTTGCAGATCTTGTTTTTTTTGTTAAAATAATTATTATCACTTTAATCGGTTTTCCATATATTATCTGGCTGGGAGGGATCGGTAAGGATGAATTATATTATTTAAAAAGGAAATTTATTTGAAATTAAGAGTTGGGATTTCTGAAATTTCACCGGGTTGGAAGCTGATCCTGCAGCAGATAGGAATATCTTTCAGTAAAGTTGATATAAACAAAACCATCCCCCAGAATAAGTATGCAGTGTTAATTGTCAGCACACAGAATGCAGTAAGAAATAAAAAACATCTTCTACACTATCTGCATAACGGAGGATCGCTACTTGTAGAAGCAGATATTGCAGAGAAATATCTGGATGAGAAAATCAAACAAATATATATAAAATATTTATACTCAGACAGTACATTATTAACTTCTGTGCCTTGTGATTTTCATCGAAAATCTTCTGTATCTTCACACGCGCAACATGTTGAGGATCAAAGGGGACGAAAGTCAATTGCGGTTAAAAAAGCAGACAAGGGAACTGCACTCATATTGCCTTCAGGATTGGTATCATCGCTTTGTGACTATAACATCAAGAGGAAAATGTTCCCTTCGGATTTTGCTGAAAGGAACCCATCGGAAAGAGTTTCAGAAGTTTCAAAAGAGGGAATCTTCTATCTCATCGATCATTGCCTGCAGTATTTATTTCATATCCGTGATCTTCCCTATATCCATCTCTGGTTTTTTCCTGATGGTGCTAAAAGTCAGTTTTCATTCAGAGTGGATACTGATTTCAGCAGCAAACATGAAGTTGAAAATCTGTATCAGGTATGCAGAAAAAATAATATCCCGGCAACCTGGTTTGTCGAAGTGAAATCTCAGAAGGATTGGATCAAGGTATACAGCGAAATGGTCAATCAGGAAATAGGATACCACTGTTATAGTCATCGAATCTACTCAACCCCGGAGGAAAACAGACAGGATTTTAAGCAGGGATTACATGTTATTCAACAATCAGGCATCAACCCAAAAGGATATGCAGCTCCTTATGGAGAGTGGAATCCTGATGTAATCCGGATTGCACAGGAATTTGGCTTTCACTATTCTTCTGAATTTGGTCTCGCATATGATGCTATCCCTTTTTTCCCTTGTCATGGGAATTCATTTTCTACTGTTTTGCAAATACCCATTCATCCCATAAGTGCGGGCAGTCTGCGGAGAGCACGGCATACAAAGGAAGATATATTTAATTATTATCTGAAGATAATGGAAATGAAACGTACAACATACCAGCCAATAATTTTTTATCATCATCCCCTGCATGGTATTTTTGATGTTTTTGATAAAATTTTTCAGCGAGTGAGAAAAATAAATATTCCGGTTCTTCCACTGGGAGATTATTCAGATTGGTGGAGAAAAAGAAATAATGTTGCCTGGAATGCTGAGTATATTAATGGGAAGATATATTTACATTCATCTAATACAGATCCCTCTTTCTGGATAAGTGCTACGCTCCCGAACAATAAACAGATTTTAAAACCTGCTACTGAAACCGGTCAATTTCTTGAGAATGGAAACATTTTAGAAAAGAAGGAAATCCTGTATCATTATGATATTAAAAAACTAAGAAAAAAGAATCTGCGAATGTTAGTGCATGATATTGAACATTATTTAGGAAAGATCAAACAATGAAAATACGTTTTGCCTGTTATCAAAGTGTAGGTTTAATCAGAGGGGGGCCTCTGGTAAAAATTATCCAGACAAAAAAATATCTGGAAAAGCTGGGAGTTGAAGTAGAATATTTTAATATGTGGGATCCTGCTGAGAAGTTGTATGATTGCGATCTTGTACATTTTTTTTCTGCTAATCTTGGAGTGTATACCCTGGCTCGCGATTTATGGAGGCGTAATATAAAATTTGTAGTAAATCCTATATTTTTTACCCGTCATTCAGTTTCTCTGGTCCGTACTGCAGTTAGGTTTAATTCATTTATAAAAAAATTTTTCCCTGGATCCTGGCTGGATTACGGATTTATCAGGGATATCTGTGATTGGTCTCAGATGGTTTTACCTAATACAAAAGCGGAGGGGAATCTTATATCCCGGGGGCTTGGTATTTCCAGAGATAAGATAGAAATTGTACCTAATGGAGTATCTCCTGAGTTTTTAAAGGGAGATCCGTCTCTGTTTCAAAAAAAATACGGAATTAAAGATTTTATTCTCAATGTAGGTCATATTGGGCCTAACAGAAAAAATGTCCTTTTTTTAATAAAAGCACTTGCCGGGATAGATCATCCTGCAGTTATCATCGGCAGGATAACTCCGGGGGATGAGAGTGAAGCCTGTTTAAAAGAAGCAGAGAAAAATAATAATTTGATAATTATTAATGGACTGGATCATAATTCACCTTTGCTTGCATCTGCGTATGCAGCATCTGATGTATTTGTTCTTCCTTCTAAATATGAAACACCGGGAAGAGCTGCCCTGGAAGCAGCATTAGCAGGAGCAAAGATTGTTATTACTCCTTATGGAGGAACAAAAGAATATTTTATGGATTTCGCTCATTATGTTAATCCCTATTCAGTACGTTCAATCAGAAAAGGAATAAAAAATACCTTGGAAAAACCGGTAAAAGGAGCACTAAAAGAACATATAAAGAATAATTTTCTTTGGGAGACTATTGCTGAGAAAACGTTGAATGTCTATAAAAAAGTTTTAATGACATGAGATTATTTGATATAATTATACCTGTTTTTAAAAATCCTGAGGAGTTAGAAAAGTGTTTACAGGGTTTTTCACAGCAAACATTTTCTGATTTTAGAATTTTACTCTGTATTGACGGCAACCCTGAGAAAATTAATAATTATTTAATGAGAAATAATTTTTCTCTGGATATAATGCCGCTTCATCATGCTGATGTAAAAAGATACGGCAGCAATGCCACCCGCAATCTTGCTTTGCCTCATTTACAATCTGATTATTTACTCATGTTTGATTCTGATTTTATACCTTCTGCTGATTTGATGCAACACCATTATACCCTGCTGACTGCTCGTGATTGTATATCTCTCGGAGGAATAAAATATCTGAATACTGAAACTCATTACCTGGCTGATTATGTTCAGTCAAGAGGAAAAAATAAACTCAGGGATGGTGAAATTGTACCTTACAAGTATATAACCTCACATAATGTAGCGATGAAGACCAGGTATTTTATAAAAATAGGGGGGCAGGATGATGCTATAATGAGTTACGGAGGGGATGTTGAATTCAGTTATCGTTTGAAAAAGCATGTATCAGTACCTTTGATATACAACAAAAAGGCCATCAGCTATGCTGTTTGGAATAAAAGTATGAAAGTTATGCTTAACCAGATGCATGAGTTCGGCAGTGTTACTCTTCCGTATCTGAAACAAAAACATCCGGAATTGAAACAGGCATTTCGGGTGGATTTAATAACCAAACGAGGTATTCATCATTTAATTATCAGGATTGCTTTTAATAATGCAGTAGCAACATTTTTTAAGAAAATACTTTCTTATGCTCCCAGATTGTTTAAAAGAATGATGATTCATTATCTTTTGTTCCAAAGAATTATCCGGGGCTTTGATTCTGTCAATAAGAGTAATTGATTAATTTTAAGTTGAAATTGGACAAAAATTTTTTTATACTATTATTATATTTATAGTGAACTTAAAAAAATGAGGTAATGAGTAATGAAGTTATTTAATAATCTGATTGTTAAAATTCTCCCTATTTTCCCCAAATCTTTTATCTGGCTTTTTTCAAAAAAGTATATTGCCGGAACTACGTTACAGGATGCTCTGGACACAACCAAGGAGTTGAATGATTCCGGATGCTCTTCCACTATTGATGTACTGGGTGAAGAGGTAATGGAACGGGAAAAAACGATCCAGTCCAGAGATTTGAGTATTCAGGTTTTAAAAGCTTTAAATGATAACGATCTAAACGGCAGTCTTTCAGTTAAACTTACCTCTTTAGGCTTGCGTTTTGATAAAGATCTGTGCTATGAGAATGTAAAAACTGTGGTAAAAGAAGCAAAGAAGAATAATTATTTTGTCCGGATCGATATGGAGGATGCCACCTGTACAGATGATACCTTGGAAATTTACAGAAAACTCCGAAAAGATTTTACCAATGTGGGGGCTGTTATTCAGGCTTATATGAAGCGAAGTGTGGACGATGTAAAAAAACTTATAGATGATGGTATTGCTAATCTGCGGGTTTGCAAGGGTATTTATAATGAATCTCCAAAAGTTGCTTATAAAGATTTTGATAAAATCAGAGAAAATTTTCTGGAAATAATCAAATTAATGCTGGAATCAAAGTCGTATACAGGCATTGCCACCCATGATATCTATCTGATAGAAAAATCACAGAATCTTATCTCCGAAACGGGTAGTAATCCCTCTGACTTTGAGTTTCAAATGCTGCTTGGAGTGACTGAGAAAACGAGGGCGAAGCTGGTTGAACAGGGAAATCGTATGAGGGTGTATGTACCTTTTGGTGAAGACTGGTATGGCTACTGCACCCGGCGCTTGAAGGAAAATCCCAAAATGGCCGGACATATAATCAAGAATATATTTATCCGGAGATAAAGAAAAAAGACAAAAGATAAAAGATAAAACAGAACTTGAGAACGTAAGAACTTTAGAGCTTGAGAGGATTTACGTGAAGACAGAAGTCAGTTTTCAGAAGTAAGTGTTCAGAAGACAGAATTGACCGCAGACCGCGTAAATAGCAATGAACAAAACGAACTAGACGAACTAGAACAATGAATAATGTAGATTAGTTACAGATTGACATATATTCACGGGGGTGTCCAAAAAGTAAGGAAAGAACTTTAAACGCTAAGATCACAGAGAGATATGCAAAGACTGTAATTATTGAATATTTATAAATTTATCACGTTGCGATCTTTGTGTACTCTGTGTTTAAATTTTGTTTTAGTCAGCTCTGTGAATTTAACTTCTTAAACTTTAAGTTAGTGAAACACAGGCCCCAGGGGTTTACCCAGCTGGTAGAGCTGACCGGTGGAAGGATTAAAGAATACAGGTTGTAAGGCTTCCGCTTTAAGTCTTTTTTGCTCGTCTAAAACGGAAGGATCAGCCTTGACATCACGGATCTCTCCGATGAACATAGTATGCAGTCCCACTTCAAGAGTATGGAGGACTTTACATTCCAGGGAGATGGCACTTTCCTTAAGATAAGGTGCATAGACCGAGTCACCGGGCACAGCAGTGTAGCCGATCTCGGATAGTTTATCTACATCCCGTCCGGAAACGGAGCCAAAATACTTGACTGCTTCCAGGTGTTTTTCAGAAGGGATATTTACAGTGAAGGCCTTATTAGTCATAATATTACCATAGGTATAGGTAGCCTTTCGTAAAGAAATGGTCACACAGCGGGGCCGGGAACAGGAAACTCCTACCCAGGCAGCGGTCATCATATTCGGTTTTCCCAGTGTATCATATGATCCGATCACCCAGACTGGTGTGGGAACCATGATTCTTGATCCCAATGTTATTTTTTCTGAACTGTATTGAGGTTTCAGAGCTTCTGTCTTTTTTGTTTCTGTTTCCTTACCTTCAGGAGAAGCAGAGGAGAGAGCATCCCGGACAGCTTTAATCAGAGCCTGTGAAGTTATGGTTGCTCCGGAAATCACATCAATATCCTTAAGATTTTGTGTAGCAATTATTTGTTGGGATACGAGGGTAAATGGTTCAGGCTTTTCATATTTTGGTGATTCTACAATTTTTATGGACTGAATTTTATGCTCAGAAACCGTCACTTTTACTGTAATGATACCATTGTACCCGCGGGCTGAGCCTTGAAACACACCGTTGGTATAGTTTGGAAATTCAATTGTATCTTGTGCATGAATCAGCATGAAACTTAAAAATACAACAATTAACAGGAAAATTTTTTTCATTGTATGTTACTCCTAATTATATTGATTATATTTTTGAATTTTTTAATACTAACTGTTTATATTAATATTTTTTTAATAGAATATCAATTGGAAAAAATGATTTTTTACAAAATAATTTCTTTCTTTGCGTCTTAAATAATTAATTTTTATATTTAGAATGTGATAATTAAGGAAATTAATAATTTTTTTCAGTATACTATTTTAGGAATATTAAATTATAATTGAATGCGGGAATATCTAAATGCGTCCATATATTTTAGCTGAGACTCATTGGAAAACGTTAAAAAATAGACACATAGAATTAGCAGTGTTACCATGGGGTGCAATTGAAGCACACAATTATCATCTTCCATATTCAGCTGATGTTATTGAATCTGATAACATTTCAGCAGAGGCTGCAAAAATTGCCTGGAATGCTGGAGCAAAAATAATTGTATTACCAACAGTTCCATTTGGAGTTAATACTGGTCAATCGGATATAACATTAGATTTAAATATGAATCCAAGCACTCAGGCTGCAATACTGCATGATATTGTTACGGTATTAAATCGACAGAAAATTTATAAATTACTGATTTTGAATAGTCATGGGGGGAATGATTTTAAACCTTTACTCAGAGAAATTGGATTAAAATTCCCCAAAATGTTCTTATCTTGTTGTAACTGGTTTGAATCATTAGATAAAAATGATTTTTTTGATAATACTGGTGATCATGCTGATGAAATGGAAACCAGTTTGCTATTGCATCTGGCTCCTCATTTAGTTCTCCCCTTAAATGAAGCAGGAAATGGGAAAGAAAAAAAGATTAAAATAAATGGAATCAAAGAAGGATGGGCATGGACAGAACGTAAATGGACAAAAGTAACTGATGATACTGGTATTGGAAATCCTGTTCATGCAACTGCAGAAAAAGGAAAAGAATATTTTAGCGCCGTAATCGAAAAATTAAGTAAATTATTTATCGACATTGCATCAGCAGATGTAAATAATTTATATGAACAATAAAGATTATATCATAATTATATAATCGGCTGAATTAATTATTCGAAAAAAGTTAAAATGTAAATAATTTTTTTAAGTAGTACGGATAATTAATTTTTTTATTGAAGGTTTTATTTTTAAAAGAAAAAAAATGTTACATTATTTTATATACTCAAAATACAATAAAATAAAAATTTTATAGACAATTAATTTCAAAATATATTTTTTAGGATATAACTTTTGCTTGACAATGATAATTAGATTGTTTATATTTTGGCAAATATAAATTCAACGATTGAATAAATATGTAATAATAATGAAAGATTTTAAACAATAAGGAATCTTTATGGATATTCAACCAACAGTTTATGATCTTGAAACGCATATTGCTTTTATTGATTGGTTTGTTCTTATCGCTTTCACTGTTATTACAATAGTAATTGGTCTTTATTATTCCAGGCGGGGTACTAAAAGTGTTTCAGATTATTTTGCTTCAGGTCAGGGGATGCCATGGTGGATACTGGGGACATCTATGGTTGCAACCGCTTTTGCAGCTGATACTCCGTTGGCAATAAGCGGCCTTGTTGTAACTCAGGGTATATGGGGTAACTGGTTTTACTGGTCACAGGTACCACAATTTATTTTGGGGGTCTATTTTTTCTCCCGTCTCTGGCGCAGGGCTCGTATTTTAACAGATAATGAACTGATTGATGTTCGGTATTGCGGAAAACCAGCTCGTCTTTTAAGAGGATTTCGAGCACTTTTTTTTGCTCTTCCCTATAATTCGATTACGCTTGGATTTGTTATTCTTCCATTAACAAATATTTTGAACATGACTTTTGAAATGCCAAAATTATGGGCAATCATCATTTCAATTTTTATTACCGTTAGTTATTCTCTCACTTCGGGATTATGGGGGGTGATGATCACCAGTTTTTTTCAGTTTTTTCTGGCAATAGGAATGATGATTTTTCTAGCCGTGGTTGCAGTAAATGCTGTAGGAGGATTTGGTACTATGCTCGAGAAGCTTCCGGAAATTTATGGTGCTGACAAAGCAGATACAATGTTAGATATAATTCCTGCTATGGATGCACCAAATTTTGGATTCATTATTTTTATGCTCTATATTTGTCTTGCCTGGTGGAGTACAGGACCGACTGATGGGGGTGCCTATTTTGCCCAGCGTATGATATCTGCAAAAAATGAAAAACATTCATTTTTAGGATATTTGTGGTTTAATGTATGGCATGTTGTGCTAAGACCATGGCCCTGGATTATTGTCGGGATAGCTGCTGCTATTTTATTTCCGGGAATTGCCCAAAAGAATCCTGTTACAGGTGAATTAGTAAGAAATCCGGAAATGGGATATATTGCTGTTATGCTCACGTATCTAAAGCCGGGATTATTAGGACTAATGCTTGCCGGATTCTTAGCAGCTTTTATGTCTACTGTCAGTGCACAAATTAATTGGGGAGCTTCTTATTTAATCAATGATTTTTATCGTCCTTTTATCAAAAAGGATGCATCTGAAAAGCATTATATACGGGCTTCTTTTGTAAGTGTCATTTTTGCAGCGATACTTGCAGGTGTAGTGTCCTATTTCATGACCAGTATCTTCACTGGATGGTTATTATTGTGGGCTATAAATGCAGGTATCGGTGTTGTTTATATTATGCGCTGGTACTGGTGGCGGATTAATGCCTGGTCTGAAATCACTGCTATCGGGGGAACCCTTTGTACTATTGCTATTATTCTTTTTATTAAATCGGAAATGTGGTTAAAAACTTTTTTAATTACTGAAATAGTTATTACTTCTGCAGTATTAGTGATCTGGGGGCTGCGAAAAAAAGAATGGCGGGAAAAATATCTTAAATCTTCTATCTTTATAATATTTATTATTGTGATTTCTGTAATAATAGTATTTACTATTACTTTACCAGAGAAAAAATTTCCCTGGACTACTATTTATACACTGCCTCTTTCAGCTGCAATTTGGCTGACTGCGACTATGTTGACTAAACCTACGGATGAGAAGACACTCATTGAATTTTATAAAAGAACCCATCCGGGAGGACCTGGATGGAAACGAATTGCCGCTAAAATTAAAGATGATTACAGTGCAGGTTATCTATATAATAAAAGGAATGTCATTGGAGCTATTTTTGCAATAATAGGGACGTATACAGCTCTTATCGGATTTGGTAATATTATATTAGGAGATTTGACACTGGGCATTGCTTTAATGGGTGTTATGGCAGTAAGTATTTTTATAGTTGTAAAGAATCTTTCCACTGAGAAATGGGAGAGAACACCAAGTATTTCAGGACCCAATAAATAGATTGTTATATTAGTTACTCAGTATTGTGAAAGACTCGATTAATTTGATCTAACAATGGAGTTGAACCATCTTCAAAAAAATCTCCCATGATTTGCCATATAATCACACCACCTGCGTTGTTTTTAACAATGTACTCTGATTTCAGACTAATAGATTCAGGATCATCAAAGGATATGAATATATTGAGACTGTCAGAGGTTAAATATGGTACCTCTGCCTGATCATCCCAGTGACGGGTGAACAGGTTGTTGTATTTCACGATTTGTACATAATCACTTCCGCCCTGTCCGCCGAACATATTCTGTTCTTCTCCATTATGCGGGTGGAATAATTGACTGCATCCCTGATAGGCTCTGCCGTAAAAGGCAATACCAGGATTGATATTATTTGACGGCACCTTGTACCTGTCTCTATAAAGACGGAAGGCAGCATCCATACACAGGGCAGAATCACCTTGGGCAGGAGGATATAGAGGGGTATTATGATTAGTGATCGGATCCCAGGAACCGTGGAAATCATATGTCATGACATTTATATGATCCAGGATCCCGGATATTGTTTTAATATCGATTTTAGCAATATGATCAGGATTGGCAGGTAAGGCGGCTGTTAAAAGGTATTGTTTTCCGGTCTGTTTTTGGAGAATATTCAGATTATCCCGAATTGCTTGAAGGAGCAGATTAAAATTTTTTCTATCACGAGGAGAACCATTATGCGGTTCATAACCCGGATATTCCCAGTCTATATCAATTCCGTCAAATCCGTATTTCTTTATCTGATCGATACAGCTTTCTGCAAATCTTTTGCGTTTTTTATTATCAGCCGCGATCTCAGGAAAAAGTCCGGAATCCTCCCATCCTCCAATGGAAATCATGACACGAACATTGTGCTTATGGGCTAAGTGAATTATTGAATTTTCTTTATTATATTTTTCAGGTAAATTGTCAGTTTTACCCTCTAATAATACAGCATCAGCTTCCGGATCCATACCTGTTATCTCACCATTCTCCAGGGGAACAAAAAATGCGTAATTAATAATTGATATCTTATCATAGGGCAGAGTTTGAGGGATAACTCTCTGTTCTCTCAATTTCCATCTCCAGGAAGGGTAGTAGGCGATGATTTCTCTGCTGTTTGCCGGCATAATATTGAGAATCATCAATACAACAGATATACATAGAATGTACAGTCTTTTCATAAATATTCTCCTTTATTTTTTATTATCCCATTAAAACCTCAATTGAATGCGTTGATCCGGATGGCTGAGGCGGGATTGGAAAACCGGCAGATTTACCATTAAGTGTAACAGATGTTATTCCTTTTTCCACTCCCTTTGGATTTTTAACCACTATGTTATAGACTGCATTCCTCCACTGACGGGTAACTTCAAATTTTTCCCAGTCCGGGGGAATACAGGGATCGATCGTCAGCCCCTGAAATGAGGTTTGCATTCCCAGTATAAATTTAGTTGCAGCGGTATAAAACCAGGAAGCAGTACCGGTCAGCCAGGGATGACGGGCACGGCCGTGCCGTTTATGATCTCTGCCGTAAATAAATTGGCAGTAGGAATAGGGTTCGGCTTCTCTGATTTCAATAGTATCATTTTGGTTATAAGGAAGAATAGCATCATAGTATTTCATTGCCTGTTTTCCCCGTCCCAGTTTGCATGCTGCTATTACAGCCCAGGGATTGGGATGACTGAAGATAGAGCCGTTTTCTTTAATACCCGGATAGACACGAGTCACATACCCGATGTCATCATCGGGTTTAGTATATGAGGGCCAGAGCAGATGAATTCCATACTCTGAATATAAATATTTATCGACTGCCTCCATACACTCTTTGCTTCGTTCCTCAGAAGCAACTCCTGAATAAACAGCCCAGCTCTGGGCATTTAAAAAGATTTTACCCTCTTTGTCTTGATTGGTACCAATTTTCTTCCCTTTTTTTGTAAATCCTCTTAAATACCATTCACCATCCCATAACATTTTTTCACAGGCATCTTTTACTTTTTCTGCCATAGCAGTATATTTCTTTACATCTTCTTTTTTATTGAAATATCTGGCTGCATCGATAAAATACTGCAGTGCCCAGTAGTGTTGAAACGATACCATAGAACTTTCGCCGCCGCCCAGATTGAGACAGTCATTCCAGTCAGCCCGCAAACCCTGGCAGATTCCGGAAGATCCTACATATTCTGCTGCAAAATCCAGAATTTTGGTCAGATGTTCATATACTGTGCTTTCTCCTTTATCCGCATAAGGGATCACAGTTTCAAAAAAATCAAAATCTCCGGTTTCGATTATCCATTCACATACAGAGGCAACCAGCCATAAAGCATCGTCAGCGCATACATCCTCAAGACCATGAATAATATCTTCCGGATTAGGAGTAGGCACTACAGTCGGTAATTTTACACCGGGAAGTTTTTCCTCTTTATGTTTAAAAACTTCAGGATCAAAGAGATGAAGTCCGTACCCCATACTTGTATGCCCTTGTAACAGTTCAATGATGCGTTGTTTGGTTTTTTGAGGATGGGAGTGAACAACTCCCATAATATCCTGAGATGTATCCCGGTATCCCAGTCCGGTTCTGCCGCCTACTTCGATAAATGAAGCAAACCGGGACCAGGTAACACAGGTTTCAGCCTGATACAGAGTCCAGGTATTGATCATGGTATTCATTCCGGTGTGCGGTGTTTTGATTTGTAGTTTATTTCTTTTTTTCTGCCAGTATTCACGGAGTTCCTGAAAAGCACTATCAACATGAGCAAAATCTGAATACTTATTTTTCATAGGGATGCCTTTTTCTTTACGAGATCCGACTCCGAGCATAAAGATTAGCCGTGCTTTCTCTCCAGGTTTGAGTACTAATTTTTTATGAAGTGACCCGCAGTGATTACCGCCGCGTTCATAACTGTTTGAACATTGACCCCGTTCCACAGCAACAGGATTAGATTCAGTTCTATAATTACCAATGAATATGTCCCGTGTACAGTCATAACTGTCAGGTTTGAAATTTGAAGCAAGAAAATGGTATGTCCAGGGCTCATAAAAAAAGTCGTATTCAATAATATCATCTTTAAAGTTTGTCCCGCTGGCATATAAACTCATTTGTAAATTTTGATTATCAATGTCAACATGCTGGAATGACCATTCCAGATAATTAATAACATTCAGCCATCGGGTTTCTGAACTTCGGTTTTCTATTAATATATCCCATAATTCAACATCATCATTAACCGGTATGAAGAGAAGCTGTTCAGCATGGATATCAAGATAATCACATAAAAAACGGGTATAGGAAAGACCATGACGAACCTCATATTTCGATTTTTTAAGACTTTTACCTACCGGCTGCCAGGATATTGACCAGAAATCTTTATTTTTTTCATCCTGGATATAAAGGTAATGACCAGGTCTGTCCAGAGGTATACCATTGGGCCTGAATCGGGTGAGTCTGTTATGCTCTGCAGATTTATAGTAGGTATACCCTCCTGCATTATGAGACAAGACAGTGCATAAATCTCGAACACCAAGATAGTTGGTCCAGGAAACCGGAATATCTGGTCTTTGAATGACATATTCACAGTGGTCATTATCAAAATAACCGTATTTCATGCTTTTATCTCCTTTGCTGATGTTTGGATATTACTGTATTAATATAATAAATAATAATATAATTAAGATAATGAGTAATTAACAATCGCAGGTAATATACTTAATTCTGATTTTATTTCAAAGTATAAAATCTATACCATTTGTTTTTAGAAGTAAAAATGTATATATTTTAAAATATTTACTATAATACATCCAGTTCCATTTTATATACTTGTGACAGATTACTTTTTTTGTCTCTCCAACAAGTATCAGAGAATATACTGTTCATCATGTTCAAAACACGATAAACATTGATGGCAGACTGGATGAGCAGGATTGGAAGAATACAACTTTTACAGGAGATTTCATGCTCCGGATAAATTTGGCTGTATTATTTTTTCAAAAAGGAGAGTACAATGAACAGGAGAACATTTTTTCAGGATCTGGGAAATAAAACTGCAGGTTTTGCAGGTTTTGTAACATTATTAAACACTTTCGATACCCGCACTGCTTACAGTCAAACTGCAGAGGTTAAAAACTGGGTATGGATTACAACAGAGATTAACACTGCTGATGATGACTGGAAAAGAAAATTTAATAATTTAAAAAAGGCAGGATTTGATGCAATATTACCTGAAATATATACTGGAAGATATGCCTATTTCGGGAGCGAATACGTCCCGGTTAAAGTAGAATTACTGGAACGGCTTATTCCTATTGCCCGATCTTTTGATCTTGAAATTCATCCATGGATGTGGTGTATGCCCTGCATGCTGGAAGATATCCGGAATAACTATCCTGACTGGTATATGGTAAACCGGTTGGGAGAATCCTGTCTTAATAAACCTGCTTATGTGGATTATTATAAATTTCTTTGTCCTTCTAAGCAGGAAGTACATGAATTCTTAAAAAGAATGGTGATGGAATTATGTAAATATGATGTGGATGGTATTCATCTGGATTATATTCGTTATCCTGATGTGATTCTGGCTAAGGGACTGTGGGAGAAATATAATCTGGTTCAGGATAAAGAGTATCCTCAGTTTGATTATTGCTATTGCAGTACCTGCAGACAAAAATTCAAAAATCAGGAAGGAATTGATCCTCTGGATATTAAAGACCCTTCAATGCATCGGTCCTGGCTGCAGTTCCGGTATGGTCAGATTACCAGTCTTGTTAATGACACATTAATACCTGCAGCTCATAAAAACGGAAAATTAATAAGCGCTGCGGTTTTTCCAAACTGGAGAAATGTCCGGCAGGAATGGCGTGTATGGAAGCTGGATGCGGTTTTTCCGATGCTGTATAATCAGTTTTATCTCACAAATGCTGAATGGATTAAACAAACCTGTAAAGAGGGAATTAAATCTCTTCAGTACTCTACTAAACTGTACAGCGGACTTATGATTGACAAACCAGACAAATTTAGAGAATATATTGTAAAATCTTTACAAGGTAAAGCTGCTGGTATATCAGTTTTTAGTCTCAGAAGACTTACTGATGTACATTTTAAAATGCTGACGCCGCTGTTGAAAAAGAATGAATAGGAAATATAATATTTTTTTGATTTATAATATCATAAATTGAACTTATTTTATTTATATTTATTTTAAAAAAATTAAAAAAAATGAAATTTTACTTGACAAATGCTGGTAAAAATAGTATATTTACATATTAATTAATTCAATGAATGAATAAAATAAGAAGTCATTTGTTTTTCACATCCATATACCGAGTTGGTAATGAAAACAAATATAAAATATTATATCATAGTATATGTTTCGGCTTTGCTGGTTTTCATTTCCTCTGCTTTTGGTAATTCTTTAATTATTGGTTATTATCCTTATTGGAATTATTCTGATCTGCCGCCTGCATCTATAAAATATAATATGGTAACTCATATTATACATGCATTTATCTGGCCTCATTCTGACGGTACCTTGTATATTGATAAAAACATTCGTGATTCTGATTTAATTGAACGGGCTCATAATGAGAATGTAAAGGTTTTGATTGCTATAGGCGGTTCTGGACATAATGATAACTTTGACGATGTGGTTTCCAATTCAGTTTTACGAGGGAACTTTATTCAACATCTTCTTGATTTTTGCAAAGAATACGGCTATGATGGCATCGATATGGACTGGGAACCCCTTAATTCCAGTTTAGTGCGTGATCAGCTTAATATACTTATGTCTGCATTAAAAGATTCCATAAAATCGCAAAATTTTGATTTATTGCTTACTATAGCAGTTCCTGCCACAAATTGGTTCGGACAGTGGTGTGATTTTGATACACTAAAAAATATTGTTGACTGGTTTAATGTTATGACCTATGATTTTTTCTGGTCAACAGCCATGTATGCTAATCACAATTCACCTTTATATTCTCCTGAACAGCAGCAATATGATTATGGCAGTGTTGATTCCGGTTTAAACTATATTCATTCTGTCCGGGGAGTACCTAAAGAACAAATAGTGCTGGGAATACCTTTTTATGGTCATGCCTGTTATGCTACAGGATTATTTGAATTAAATACAGGATATATTTGCTGGTACAGTTATAGTGACATACTACCTATGATAGGCAATGGCTGGAATTATCTATGGGATGATGTGAGTAAAGTACCATATCTTTTAAATGATGAACAGACAATTTTTATTACTTATGATGATACAGGTTCTGTACGGCTGAAATGTGAATATGCTGCTGACAAGGGAGTAGCAGGGGTCATGATATGGGAAATCAGTAAAGATATGACAGGAAATAATCAGCCTTTGCTGGAAACAATTGGTAAATCAATGGGCTTATTGCCAACACATATTGTTGATGTATCCAAGCCAGAACATATTGAGTCATTCATTAAATTGAAAAATTATCCGAATCCATTTAATAATACTACGGTTATTTCGTATTTTGTCTCTCAGACAGGAAAAGTCACATTAGAAATCTTTTCTGTATCCGGAAAGAAAATTGAAACATTAATTAATACTACTCAGAACAGAGGTTGGCATAAAACAGTATTTAACACTCAGTCTTATGCTTCCGGTGAATATATTTATAGGTTAGCTACATCTGAACAATATATATCAAAAAAAATGATAATTATTAAATAATAATGGAGGATTCTAATAATGTCATTCAAAAACATTAAAGTATTATTGTTTCTCTTGATAATAATTTGTTTTCATGTAAATACTGTTTATGCAGTGGACAGTAAAATAAGCGGAGTAGTAGTTTCAGCAGAAAATGGTGACCCTCTGGTTGGTGCTAATGTATATATAGTCGATACCAGTATGGGAGCGGCAACTGATAATGACGGTATGTATACAATCACCGGAGTGCCTCCCGGGTCCTATACTCTTCGCTGTACTTATATTGGGTATAAAGCACAGGAAATATCAATTGATGTTAATATCGGAGAAGAAATTGATCAGAGTTTTGAACTTGAATATGAGGGAACTGTGGAGGGAGAAACAGTAACTATAACAGCACAGGCAAGAGGACAGGTTGATGCTATCAATCAGCAATTAGCTGCCAAGCAGATTAAAAATGTTGTCTCTTCTGACCGGATTCAGGAACTCCCTGATGCAAATGCAGCAGAATCAATCGGGAGACTTCCGGGAGTTTCTATTACCAGAGTTGGCGGTGAAGGTACCAAAGTTGTTATAAGAGGCCTTGCCCCTAAATATAATAATATAAATATAGATGGTATCCGGATGGCATCATCAAATGCTGAAGACAGAAGTGCGGATCTGAGTATGATATCCTCTACTATGCTGGAAGGAATAGAGGTTTCGAAAACAGTTACTGCTGATCAGGATGCTGATGTATTGGGAGGAACTGTTAACTTTAAGATGAGGGAGGCAAAGGGAGGTAAGGAGGGATTAGGATTTCATGTTCTTGCCCAGGGGGGGTATACTGGTTTATCAAACGCATACAATAAGTATGATAATTATAAAATTGTTCCCAGTATTGAGGGCAGATTTTTCAATGAACGGTTAGGCGTTTTTATGCAGCTGAATTTAGAAAGAAGAAATCTTTCTTCCAATGAATTCGGAGCAAGTTATGATAACAAATCAGCCGATTATGTTAATTATATTACTCAATCCATTAATCTTCATTTTATTCCCAGAGACAGACAACGATTAAACGGAGCACTGGTACTGGATTATCGGTTACCGGAAGGAAAAATAAGTCTTTCCAATTTTTTCAGTTCAGGTATAACAGAAGTAACAGACCGGTATGAAACACTAAATGTTGGCAGTAATCAGCATTTTTATGAACTTGCATATTCTAAAAGAACCCTGAATATGTTAACCAATACTCTGAATATTGAAAAACAGCTGTTATTATTTCATACTAATCTGAAAGTATCTCACAGCTATTCTGAAACAAAGAGTCCTGATGACTGGTCGGTTAATTTTTATCAGTCACCGGCCGGTATAGGCGGATTTGCCAATGAAAAAAATCTTGATCCGAAAACAATTACGGAAGCAGTTACAACAAATCCTAAAAAAGCAAATCTGAATACTGTATCCACTTCAAACAGTTTAGCGAAAGAGCGTACTTTAATGACATCGTTGGATATGGAGTTTCCTGTGGATTTAGGCGAGATGCTGACTTCTGTGATAAAATTCGGAGGAAAGTTACGGCATAAGAAAAGATCGTATAATACAGAAGTATATAATACAAACGCTACTTTTATGTCTCCCAGTGCCAGGGGGGCAAGTCAGATGGTTATTGATTATTTTGATGTTCCTTCCAGATTTGATATCCCACTTTCATTTTTTTTAGATGAAGAATATAATTATGGAAATTTCCTTGACGGTGATTTTAATATGCATAATCCCTTGCAATTCGGTTTAGCTGGAGATCTGGCGGATTTTTGTCATGATAATGTTGATGAATTCGCTGATGCCGGAGCTGCAGAAGCTTTTGCCCGTAATAATTATCTTTCGAAAACAAATAATTATTCAGGAAAAGAGATTCTCACTGCGGCATATATAATGGCAACTGTTGATATTGGCCCTCGCCTTACAGTCATTCCAGGTATTCGATATCAGAATATTAAAACTACTTATTCCGGAGTCCGTGGTCAGCAATCTCCTTTTTCCTATTATAAATACGACCATTCTGATACAACAGTTACATTAAATCATCCCTTCTGGCTGCCGAATATGAATATTCGGTATAAACCTTTATCCTGGTTAGATGTACGCCTGTCCTATTCAAACACTATATCATATCCGGATTATAATACCATTATTCCGAGAATCGATGTGACTACCGGGGCTGATATTGCCTGGAATAATTATAAATTAGAACCATCAAAGTCAGAAAATTATGACATCTATTTCACTTTTACTGAAAATAAAATTGGATTATTTACAGTAGGGGCATTCTTGAAAAAGATAGATAATCTGATATATGCCTGGCGATTCAGTAAACCGGGTCTTGAAGCCAAACCTTACTATCTGACTGACAGAGATCCAGCCAGTCATCTTACCTATAATATCAGTACTTTTGTCAATAATCCTTTTGTGGTCACAAACTGGGGTCTGGAATTTGACTGGCAGACACATTTCTGGTATTTACCGGATCCCTTAAAAGGTTTAGTTTTGAATATAAATTATACACATGTGAAATCTGAAGCTGAATATCCTTATGTATATGCAGGGGCAACAAGTGCGACAGATATTGACACCTCCTTTACTGATCGGCTTCTTTACCAGCCCAATCATATTCTTAATTTTTCACTGGGATATGATTATAAAGGGTTTTCAATCAGGGTATCTATGCTTTATCAGGATGATGTTTTTTCCGGTGTGAGTCAATGGCCTCAGTTACGATCCAGTACAGCAGCTTACAGAAGATGGGATATTTCATTTAAGCAGAAGCTTCCGTGGTTCGGCCTTCAATTGTACGGTAATATTAATAATCTCAATAATGCCAGAGATTACAATGTGCTGCAGATGTATCCGGAAATTCCCCGGTCTGCAGAAACCTATGGTATGACTGCGGATATTGGTATTCGCTGGCAGTTGTAATTTGGTATCACAGAATGATTGTAATAAAGAAGGAAGGAGGTGAAGAACTTTTCAATATTTCTATTTTTTTTGAATGCAACATTAACAGTAATTGAAAAGGGGGTGATAAGCCAAAATAATTATATAGTAATTAGCATTTTCACAGGACAACGTATATCTGATGAAAATGAGGGAGTTTAATTTTGTATAATAGTATAACATCACTAGGAGGAGATATTATGAAACATTTTATTGCTATAGTTATAATGGTGATGATCTGTATCATCCCATTACAGTTATTTGCTCAGGATACTATGGTTATTTATGCCACTCAGGGGGCTCTCAATGAAATTATTGAAGCAGATACTCTTGCAGATGGTTCTCAAGCACATCATGTATATGAACTGGTTTCACTGGATACTACCTACAAATTTACTGGTACTATCACAGCAACAGAGGATATCTCAATAATTGGGATTGTCGATCCGGCCACAAATAGACCACCCTGTATCCAGCCTGCTGTTCTTCCTGATGCAAGTATACCAGCAACACTATTTAATTTAAATGGTCCTGGAATCAAAGGTACTTTTAAAAACCTCTATTTATGTGCTGTTGCTACAAACAACACTGTAGGAGGTGGTGGAGTTGGAATCAATGTAACTGCAGAAAATGTAAGACTCACAGTAGATAACTGTGTATTTGACGGATGGCAGAATATGGCTATAATTTACAATGCACACTGGTGTGATTTCTTTATTAGCAATTCTACTTTCAGAAATATGGTTCATCCCAATCAGCACTACATTGGAGAGGTTATCCGGAATGCTTGGCCGAACACTGCTTATACTGATACGCTGAGTATGACAGGGAATACTATGATTTGTATAAATGGTTATGCTGCTGCTCCTGTTATGGTGGCCTATACAACCTATTTCGAATTTAATGAAAATAAGGTCCTTTACACATTTAAGAATCCTTTACATTTCTATAATTCAACTACTGCCAAGGTTAATGATAATGTTTTCTACGGTACCTATGCCGGTGGGGTAGATCAGGCAGAAAATCCCTGGTGGGATAATCTATGGTCTCCGGATACTTCCTATGGTGTCATCCATATGGATACCCTCAGTCTAGCTAATGCGAAAATGTTCTGTCCGGATGATTCTACTGATCCTAATATTAAAGAAATTGCTGAAGCCAGCAGATCAATTGAAGTGAAGAACAACACCTATTTCTGGCCCACAGATCTCACTGATTTCTGGGAAGCATATAATGATACAGCTACGAATTGGGTATATACCGCATCATGGATGAGTGACAGAGCTGAAAATATGTTTTCAGACGATGAGACCTGGCCCGGTTTAGTAGCTTCAGGTAATGTAAATAGTGATCCCGGATATATGGCTGCACTTGATCCTGATATACTTAACGGAGGAGGAGTAGCAACTAATGATGCCGGGCTTTTTGATTATTTTCTGCAGATTCGGGGTGGAACTGCTGCCACTGATGTCTGGGGTTATGGCATTACTCAGGTAACTGATGAGGAAGACTGGACTCCCACCTGGCCGCTTCCGGAAACCGGTTCACTGACTGGTGTTGACCAAAAACCAAAGTCTCAAATTCCTGCAGAATTTGTAATTAATAAAATTTATCCCAATCCATTCAATCCTAATTCAACTGTTCAGTACACAGTGAACAAATCAGGTGTTACCAGTCTGGAAGTATATAATGTGCTTGGCCAGAACGTAAAGACATTGGTTGATAATGAATATCAGACTGCAAATACTTATAAAGTATCTGTTGATATGTCAGAATTTACCAGTGGTATGTATTTCTGTGTTCTGAAACAGGGTAAAAATATTTCTGTTAAGAAGATGATGTTGCTGAAATAGTTTGATAAAACTGAATTCAGGGTTGTCTTTGTACAAGATGACCCTGAATTTTATTAAATTAAATATTAATAATTTTAATAATTTTATTAATAAATTATTTTCATTATATTAATAAGAGATAAAAATTAAATTTATTTAGTCAGGTTAGAAATAATATTACAATGAAAAAATTCTTTTTAAAGAGAATTAGGAAGCAGAAATACTAATATATAATTCATTAAGATAACCAGAATCAAATCTATAAAATAGTAAACTGCCACTATGAATTGAGGTTTACATGGTATCAAATGTTAAAATTAAATTTAAGACAGACAGTCACAGAGAAGTATTAAATCTAATTCGCAAGCACAAGGAAATTTCTGGCGCAGAGTTGGCGAGACTAACCAATTTTCAGCCATCAACTGTTGTATATATACTTCGCTATTTAGAAAAAAAGGGATATATTGAAGTCAGTCGTATTGGCAGTTCTATGGGATCAGCAGGTAAGCCGCCAACACTATGGAAATTAGTTTCTGATTGTGGATATATAATTGGTATTGAAGTGATTCCTGATGAGATACGTGTTACTGTGATTGATTTTGCTAATAATGTTATACATCAAAAAATTAATAAAGAATATAAAAATATTCGGGATAAAGAGATAATTTCTATTATTGATGATCTTATGCAGTCACTATTGTCAGAACTCTCAATACCAAAACAAAAAGTTATTGGGATCGGTATAGCAGTACCGGGACTTGTAGACCAAAAAAATGGAGTTATATTATATTCGCGGAATTTACATATCAAGGATTTATCACTTAAAAAAGAACTGGAAAAAGTTTTAAAGCTGCCGGTTGATGTAGCAAATGACTCAAATGCTGGTGTTCTGGGCATTAAATGGCATTCTAACAATATTAATAATTTTCCTCCAAATATTATTTTTTTGACAATCAATGAAGGTGTAAGAGATATCGGAGCAGGATTAATTTTAAATAATAAACTTTACATTGGGGGGTTCGGTACTGCCGGAGAATTGGCTACTTCTTTGCCGGATATTCCGAAGCTCATCGAAAAAGGTATGAAAAAATATGGTAAAAATTTCGCAATTGTTAAAGAATATTTAGATTCGGGTGATATTTCAATCTCTAATGTAGCGAAGTACTGTCGGGATAATTGCCAATTTTCCAATTTTATTTTACGAAACATCAGTAAATATATCACTAAAGAAATCCTCCGTATTGTTGAGTTCATTAATCCTAATGCTATTGTGATAGGAGGTGATATTTCAGAGGCGGAATTCATTATGAATGATTATATTATTCCTTCTGTAGAAAAAAAGGCCCATAAACTATTTCCGGTTGGTGTTCAGATACCTGATATCCATTTTTCACCATTTGGCAGTTATTCAGTGTCCATGGGAGCGACTGCTTTAGTACTGAGGAAGTTATTTGTATAACTGAGTTAATATAAAGTATAAATAATCTTTATTTACTTTTTGATGTATCTGTAAAGTTCTTTTCAAGTAAAAATAAGGAGATATAATGAACCAGACTGTTTGTATTTTTGAAGATAACAAATATTCCCAGCTCTATCCTCTGTCTTTAACCAGACCTGTTTTTGATCTGCGCTGCGGTATGGTTACTTTAAAAGAAAAAATTATCCGGCAGTTTCCAAAACATATAGTGCACCTTTTTTGCAGAGATTATCTTAAGGATGTTGTACAGCAACATAATCCATCTTTGAAAGTAAATAAGATTGATTCCGATACATGTTTATTTATTAACGGCAGAATTGTTATTGATTCTAAAATCTCAAAGATCTTTAAAACTAAAGAAGAAGTTATTTTTGTTTATAACGATATAATAGCAGGAGCATTTCTCAAAGGTTCCAATGTAAAAAAATTTGTTAATGCATTAGAAAAAGAAAGAAATCTTAATGAATTTAAAGAGATCTCCAGAAAAAAAGTTGGGAAAATCACCATAATTAATTATCCCTGGGATCTTGTACATAAGAATGCTTCAGAGATTGAGAAGGATTTTAATTTATATAAACAAAGCGGACAGATAAAAGGTAAAGTTTCCCATCAAGCTATGTTAGTAAATAAAAGTAATATATATATTGGTAAAGATGTGGTAATAAAACCCGGAGCTGTGCTTGATGCTGAGAAAGGATCTATTTATATAGGGAATGAAGCAGAAGTGTTACCTAATGCAGTTATTATAGGGCCAGCATTTATTGGCAATGGATCTACTATTAAAATAGGTGCTAAAATCTATGGAGGCACTTCCATTGGTGAAGTGTGTAAAGTCGGAGGAGAAGTGGAAGAATCAATAATTCATTCTTACAGCAATAAGCAGCATGATGGATTTCTGGGACATGCCTATCTGGGACAATGGGTGAACATTGGTGCTGATACCAATAACAGTGATTTGAAAAATAATTATGGAAATGTAAAAGTATATGTTAACGGTCAAGTAATTGACAGTGGTTCTATGTTTGTCGGATTAACTATGGGAGATCATTCCAAAACAGGAATTAATACTATGTTCAATACCGGAACGGTGGTTGGAATAATGAGCAATATTTTCGGTACAGATTTTCCTCCCAAGTTCATACCTTCATTTACTTGGGGAAGTGCAAGAAGAATGATGGAACATAAATATGGCAAAGCATTGGAAACAGCACGATTGGTAATGGGAAGGCGGAATCAGAAATTAACTCCTGAATACGAAAAAATGATCCAGCATATTTATACATCGACACGTTCAGATAAAAAAATATAATTTTCTAATTTTAATGAGGAATTAATTATATGCGGATAATTATACTGGAAAATTATGATATTCTGAGCAACTGGGCAGCAGATTATATTACTAATAAAATTAATAACTTTAATCCCAATGAAGAAAAACCGTTTGTACTCGGACTGCCTACAGGATCAACACCGATAGGGACTTATAGAAAATTAGTGGAATATAATAAGAAAAAGAAAGTATCCTTTAAAAATGTTATAACTTTTAATATGGATGAGTATGTCGGATTACCGGAAGACCATCCTCAAAGTTACCATTATTTTATGAATAAACATTTATTTAATCATATTGATATACCAAGAGAAAACATCAATATTCTTGATGGCAATGCTCCTGATCTGGAAAAGGAATGCAATGAATATGAAGAAAAGATCAAAAATGCTGGCGGCATCCATCTTTTCCTTGGAGGCGTTGGACCTGATGGTCACATAGCATTTAATGAACCAGGTTCTTCGTTGAATTCTAAAACCAGGGTCAAAACACTTACATACGATACCATTGAAGCTAATTCCAGATTCTTTGATAATGATATAAAAAAAGTACCTAAAACCGCTCTTACTGTCGGTGTAGGCACTGTCATGGCCAGTAAAGAAGTGCTTATTCTTGCAAGCGGTCATAGTAAGGCAAGAGCTCTGCAGAAATGTGTTGAGGAAGGAGTTAATCATATGTGGACAGTTTCCATGCTGCAGCTCCATGAACATGGTATTATTGCCTGTGATGTAGAATCCACAGCAGAGTTGAAAACCTCAACTGTACATTATTTCAGAGATATTGAAAAGGATCATATAAAAGCTTATTAATAAAATTTTCGTGTTTCCTACCAAAATAAATTAATTATATTTTTCTTGACATTTTAAAATTTTATTATTAAAGTAAAACTAATACTTTACAATAAATTATTGATTTTATGTTGACTAAAACAAGGATATTGTTTTACATGTCTTGCTTTTCAGGGTACACATTCCATTAATATAGAAGTCCTGTTGTCTTAGAAAATTATCTCATCATCAGCAAAAGCTGAGTTTGATTTACATTAGTATAATTTTTTATATAGTTTTTCTTGACTTTTTAAAAGAGTTTATGTAAGTGACTTATGTTAACCTGGAGGTAATATGATCGGTAAAACAATATTCCACTATAAAATCACCGAAAAAATCGGCAGTGGTGGTATGGGTACGGTCTACAAAGCCCAGGACACCAAACTGGACCGCAATGTCGCTCTCAAATTTCTTCCCCCTCACTTAAGTCAGGCAGAAGAAGAGAAAAAACGCTTCATTCATGAAGCCAAGGCAGCCTCAGCCCTGGACCATCCTAACATTTGCAGCATTTATGAAATCAACGAGACAAAAGATGGGCAGATGTTCATTGCCATGGCCTGCTATGAAGGTGAATCCCTCAAAGAAAAAATTGACAAGGGTCCGCTGTCCTTGGAAGAAGCCCTGGACATTGCAGACCAGATAGCTCAGGGTCTGGAAAAAGCGCATAAAAAAGGCATTGTACATCGGGACATAAAACCTGCAAATATCCTCATTACCGAAGATGGTGTGGTCAAGATCGTGGACTTTGGTCTGGCCAAACTGGCAGGCCGCACCATGCTGACCAAAGAGGGAACCACCCTGGGTACAGTAGCTTATATGTCTCCGGAACAGACTCAGGGAACAGAGATTGATCAGCAGTCTGATATTTGGGCGTTGGGTGTAGTTCTCTATGAGATGCTCACCGGTGAAAGACCGTTCAAGGGCGATTACGAACAGGCAGTTATATATTCTATAATGAATGAAGATCCTGTACCCTTGCGAAAGATCAATTCCGCTCTTCCTGGAGAACTGGAAACTATTGTTAACCATTGCCTGAAAAAGAAACCGGATTCCCGTTATCCCTCCGCTAAAACATTAGTAAAAGATTTGCGGGCATATCAGGAAAGCCTGAAAGCAGAAGAACTGGGAGTATTCAATATAAAAACTCTTTTTTATAGAATCAGCAGACCCAAGACTGCTATTCCCCTGGCTGCTGGTTTACTGATTATTATTCTGGCATTTATTTGGTTTTTCAACCGTCAGGCCAAAATCCGTTGGGCCCGGGAGGAGGCTCTGCCTCAAATCGAGGAGATGGTTAACACAAATGATGTGTGGCGGAATCTGGTAGAACCCTACCGGCTGGCAGAACAAGCCGAAGAAATTCTGGGAGATGATCCCAAACTGACTGAACTTTTCTCAAAATGCGCCTTGGATATAAACATAAAAACTGCGCCGTCGGGTGCAGATGTATATATGAAGGAATATGAACATCCGGAACGTGATTGGGCCTATCTCGGTACCACTCCCCTGGAGAAGATCCGGGTGCCGGTCGGGGTGTTCCGCTGGAAGTTCGAAAAGGAGGGATACCGAACCGTGCTGGCAGCGGCATCTACCTGGAATGCAGATCTCACCAGCCCTGATATCGTCATCCCCAATGAAATTGTCAGAATACTGGATAAAAAAGACAGTATTCCGTCCGGTATGGTCCGGGTACCGAAAACTGCAACAGCTATTGGAGAATTGGAACATTTTTTTATTGACAAGTATGAAGTGACAAATAAACAATACAAAAAATTTGTGGACAAGGGGGGATACAGAAACAAGAAATACTGGGAACATCCGTTCATGAAAAGTGGAAGGGAATTGACCTGGGAAGAGGCCGTGGACGCTTTTGTGGATCAGTCTGGTCAGCCCGGTCCCTCCACCTGGCAGGCAGGTGATTATCCGGAGGGACAGGAGAATTGCCCGGTTTCGGGGATCAGCTGGCATGAAGCAGCAGCCTATGCAGAATTTGCCGGAAAGAGCCTGCCTACAGGGTATCACTGGGGAGTAGCACGGGGAGAATATACTCCCATGGTCCAGCTCCCCCAGCTGGGAGGTTTTGCTCTGCTGGCACCCTTTAGCAACTTTCTGGGAAGTGAACCGGTGGTTGTCGGAAGTAAACCGGGAATGACAGCCTACGGAGCCTATGACATGGCAGGGAATGTGAGAGAATGGTGTTTCAATGAAACACCGGATGGGCGTCTGATCCGGGGCGGTGCCTGGAGAGATAATACCTATATGTATGACGTCTGGAGCCAGGGCCCGGCTATGGACCGTTTTGCTCAGAATGGTTTCCGCTGTGCTGTTTATCCGGAGCCTGAAAAAATACCCGAGCCTGTATTTCAGGCGACTCAAATTCTCGGAAGTCCCATATTCGATGAAGATGAAAAAATTGCCGATCAGGAACCTGTTAATAATTCCATATTTCAGATTTATAAAAACCAGTTTTCCTACGATAGAACTGATTTAGGAGTTCAGACGGAATATAAAAAGGAGAGTCCCGACTGGACACTGGAAAAGGTGAGTTTCGATGCCGCCTATGGAGAAGAACGGGTTTCGGGATATCTTTTTCTTCCCCGGAATGCTAAGCCTCCCTATCAGCCTGTCATTTACTTTGGAGGCGACGCACCTGTGTTTCAGCACTCTTGTGAGGATATCGAAAATTATTATGAATTCCCTATGTTCTTATCATTTCTGGTCAAGAACGGCCGGGCTGTGTTTTACCCTGTGTATAAAGGGTTCTTTGAGCGTGGCAGTGATGCTCTAATATATGTAATTGAAGGGGATTTCAGCACGCATAAATGGGCTGAAGTCTGCATTCAGCAGGTCAAAGATCTCAGAAGAAGTATCGACTATCTGGAAACCCGTCCGGATATTGACACTGATAAGCTGGCCTACTATTCCATGAGTTACGGTTCCATGCAGGCACCGGTTATTCTGGCCGTAGAGAAACGTTTCCGGGCCAGTGTTCTTTTGGCAGGAGGATTCGGTTATCAGGGGGGAATGCAGCGGCCTGAAGTCAACCCGATCAATTACGTAGGAAGGGTTACACTTCCTACGCTGATGCTGAATGGAAAGTACGATTCAATTTTTCCGGTGGAGACTGAGTCAAAACCGATGTTCAATCTCCTGGGCACACCGGAAGAGCACAAACAGATGAAACTCTATGAAACCGATCATATCCCACCGGTCAATGAAATGATCCGGGAAACGCTGGACTGGTTTGACAAGTACCTGGGACCGGTGCAGTTTAAAGAGTGATGTATAGCGTGGAGGAAGGTTTATATTACACTTACTAGACAGTGAAGAAATTAATTTGCAGTTAAAGGATTACCATGATAGGAAAAAACGTTTCACATTACCGTGTGATTGAAAAGATGGGCCAAGGAGGAATGGGTACAGTCTACAAAGCCCAAGACACCAAACTCGACCGCTCCGTGGCTCTCAAGTTTCTTCCGCCTCATTTAAATCAGACAGAAGACGAGAAAAAGCGTTTTATTCATGAAGCCAAGGCCGCTTCAGCCCTGCAGCATAATAACATCTGTACCATTCATGAAATCAATGAAACCGAAGACGGTCAGATGTATATTGTTATGGACTGCTATGAGGGAGAATCACTAAAAGATAAAATTGACCGTGATCCGTTGCCCATGGAGGAAGCGCTGGATATCGCCATTCAAATTGCCCGGGGATTGGAGAAAGCCCACGCCAAAGGCATCGTTCACCGGGACATCAAGCCCGCCAATGTTTTGATCACCCAAGATAATCAGGTCAAAATTGTTGATTTCGGGTTGGCCAAGCTGGCGGGCAGGACCATGCTCACCAAAGAAGGAACAACGCTGGGAACTGTGTCCTATATGTCACCTGAACAGACCGAAGGAGCTGATGTAGATCACCGCGCAGACGTCTGGGCACTGGGAATCATGCTTTATGAGATGCTGACGGGTGAAAGGCCCTTTAAAGGTGATTATGAACAAGCAGTGATCTACTCCATTTTAAACGAGAACCCAGTTTCTGTGACGAAAATTAATCCTGCTGTTCCTGAACAGCTAGAGAAGATTGTTCTCAAGGCTCTGGCCAAGAAACCAGCCGAACGATATGCAAGCATACAAGAATTTCTGAAAGACCTTAGTACTTTGACTGGAGATCAGACAGCGTCCGCATCAAGTATAACCAGAAAAAGTATTTTTTCTGAGAAAAGAAACTATGTGTACGCTGGATTTGTACTCATACTCCTTGTAATCGGCCTGAATATCGGTGGACTCAGGGATTTTATTGTAGGAGGAGGTTCTTCCGGAGATAATATAAGACTGGCTGTTCTTCCCTTTGCCAATCTGACCGGTGATCCGGAACAGGAGTATCTGTGCGACGGTTTTACTCAGGAGATGATTTCCCAGCTGGGACGACTCCATCCGGAAAATCTGAGCGTTATTGCCCGTTCGTCAGTCATGCGATATAAAGAAGGCGACACGCCCATCGACCAGATCGGCAGAGAGCTGGATGTGGACTATGTGCTGGAGGGCAGCACCCGGCGGGATCAGGATGAGATCCGGATTTCAGCCGATCTGATCAAGGTTTCAGACCAAACCCGGCTTTGGGGACACATCTTTGAACGAAAATTTTCATCTATTCTCAAAGTGCAGAGTGAGGTGGCTGAAAACGTGGCCCAAGCTTTGGCCCTCAATCTGCTGCCTTCTCAAAAAGCACATGTTGCTTCTGCAGAATCCGTTGATCCCGAGGCTTATGAAGCCTATCTCAAAGGGCAGTTTCACTTGGCAAATATGACGCCGGAAGATATGGATATGGCTATGCAGTATTTTGAGCTGGCCCGAAAAGAGGATCCTGATTTTGCCCTTGCTTATGTTGGAATCGCCATGGGGTGGATGGTACGGAACCAGTTTGGAGCGGTGCTTCCCAAAGATGCAGTTCCTAAGGCGGAGGAAGCCGCTCTGAAAGCACTTGAGCTGGACAGTACGGTAGCGGAAGTCCATTATGCCCTGGCTTGTCTCAAGACTTGGCATACTTGGGAGATTAATGATGCAGAAAAATCATTTGAAAAGGCAATTGAACTCAATCCAAACTATCCCGATGCCCGTGCGTTTTACTCACATTATTTATTAATTATGCACCGTCCGGATGAAGCTGTACAGCAGATAGAACGAGCCCTGGAGCTGGATCCGTTCAATCCCATGTTACAGAGTCTCTATGGTGTTGATTTGATGCTCATGCGCCGTTATGATGCGGCCATCGAACAATTTAAGAAAGTCCTTAAAACCGCACCCTATCAGGGATTGGCTTTATCCAACCTTCCGACGGCCTTTCACCAGAAGGGATTATATGAAAAATCAATGCAATCACTGATGGATTACTACAAAGCCATTGAGTTTCAACCGGGTATAGAAGCTCTGAGCCGCGGCTATGAGCAAGCAGGTTACACCGGAGCCATAACAAGCGCGGCGGAGTTGTGGGAATCTCTGTCGCAATCGACGTATATTATTCCCTGGATATGTATTGAATTGTATGCGTATGCAGGAAATAAAGAGAAAACCCTGGACTGGCTGGAAAAAGGCTTTGAAACAGGTGATCCCAATATACCCTATATGGGTGTTTTCCCGCAGATCATTGATCTTGTAGGAGATGAGCAGCGTTACCAGGAGCTACTGCGCAAGATGAATTTGCCTGTGGGAGATATAAAATGATCGGTAAAACTATTTCACATTATCCAATCAATTCTGAATAAACTGGTCTATTATTTTTATTGTTGAGGTAACAATGGAATATTGGGGCTGACTAAAAACAAAATTTAACGCAAAGTTCGCAGAGAACGCAAATTGATAAACTCATAATTATTAAATATTTAAATTCTTTGCGATGATCTCAGCGATCTCTGCGTTTAAAGTATTTTCATACTTTTTAGACAACTCCTACATTAATTTTAAAAATTGTTTTTAATGTTACATATTTTCCATAAAATTTTTTTATTGATATTGAACTATAATTTCCATATATTATTTGACTAATAAAAAATAATAAACTACAGGAAAAAGTCATATGACCAATGAGGTTACCTACATGACAAAAAAAGATAATTATATTGCCTCTATCCGTGAAATAAAGACTCGACTGGAAAAAGGAGGTAACTTAATTTCAGATCTGGGAAATATTACAGCCGTACTTAATAAACGAATGGATTATTACTGGGTGGGTTTTTATTTTGTTGAAAAAGAAAGACTGGTCCTGGGTCCCTTTCAGGGCACACCTGCCTGTGTTTTTCTTGATTTAAATGAAGGTGTCTGCTCAGCTTGTTTAAGAGAGAAAAAAACAATAATAGTTCCCGATGTTGATAAGTTTCCCAGCCATATTGTCTGCGATCCCAATTCCAGATCAGAAATTGTCACTCCTTGTTATGACTCGCAGAATACTTTACGAGCTATTTTGGATATTGACAGTGACAAGCTGGATTTTTTTGATGAAACAGATAAGAAATACCTTGAAGAAATTGCAGAATTAATTAGAAATCTCTGGTAACCAATACGTGAAAGAAAAAGATTCTATAATATATAAAAATTGGTTTTTTACATATTCAGATTCTTTTTTAACCTCTGATCAACATTTCAATTATCACATTATTCTAAAAAGAGAACACTGTAAACGAGTTGCTGAAGAAATTGTTCATTTAGGCAGATCTTTAGGACTTCCTCCTGAGGATCTAAGGTTGTGTGAAGTAACAGGTCTTTACCATGACCTGGGGCGGTTCGAACAGTATAAAACATATAAAACCTTCTCTGATGAAAAATCAGTGGATCATGCAGATTTTGGGGAACAGATTGTAAAAGATAATGGAATATTTGACAATTCTGACAAAGAAGAAATAAGTATCATTCTTTCCTGCATTCGCTGTCATAACAAACTTTCATTGAGTGATGATTTAAAAGACAGAGAAAAATTTTTTGTACATATGCTGCGGGATGCTGATAAGCTTGATATATGGAAGGTTCTCATAGAATATTACCTTTCTGAAAATAAAGATAAAAATCCTGTTTTACTTGATCTGCCGGATAGTCCAGCCATGTCAGAAAAAGTAATAAATGCAGTTAATAATAAAACATTAGCAAAAAAAGAACATATCAAAAGTGTCAATGATTTTATAATCTTAAATATGAGTTGGGTATTTGATTTAAATTTTCCTTATACCTTTCAGCAAGTCAGTAAACGCAGCTATATCGACACCCTGATCAGTGTACTTCCTGACACTGAACAGGTAAGAGAAATGTCTGAGACTGTACAAAATTATCTGGAAAATAACAGCAGATTAAAACAAAAAGTGACAGACTAAATGAACATAAATATTTTTTACAGAAAGATACACCGGATCGCATCTATAATTATTCTGGTGCCGTTTCTAATTGTTATTGTCAGCGGCATATTGCTTCAGCTGAAGAAAGAGATTCCCTGGGTTCAGCCGCCTACTCAGCAGGGGAGAGGGTTTTCTCCAGATATTACTTTGCAGCAGATTCTTGATTTTGCCAGAGGACATCAGGATACGATTCAACTAGACTGGGAGAATGTTAACAGATTGGATATCAGACCTGATGAGGGAGTAATTAAGGTTAGATTGAAGAATCATCAGGAAATACAGGTTGATGCCAATACCGGAGAAATACTTCAATCTTCAATAAGAAGATCTGATACAATCGAAGATCTGCATACCGGTGCCTGGTTTTTTTCTGCAGCTAGACTCTGGATTTTTCTTCCCAGTGCAATACTTGTTTTTATACTCTGGATTTCAGGATTGGTACTCTTAGGCAGAAAATATCTGAGATCGAAAAAATCCTGATAAATATATTATGCTCAGTATTACACTCAATTTTTAATTTTTTCTGCAGAATTTATAAAAGAATAATATTATTTTTTCTGCATTTGTTAATCATCTCTTCGGGCCAGATACTGCTTTGAATTTCACCTATATGAGCTTTATGCAGATATAGCATACAGAGCCTCGACTGACCAATTCCTCCGCCGACAGATAAAGGAAGCTCTCCGTTTATCAATCTCCGATGAAAAAGCAGCTCTTTTCTGTCCAGATCACCGGTTATCTCAAGCTGACGCAAAAGAGATGGAATATCAACCCGAATACCCATAGAGGAAAGTTCAAAGGCACAGTCCAGTATCGGGTTATATACCAGAATATCGCCGTTCAGTCCTTTATGATCAGGACTGGTCGGAGTGGACCAGTCATCATAATCAGGGGCCCGTCCGTCATGGGGATTTCCGTTTTTAAGTTCTGCTCCGATTCCGATTAAAAATACGGCACCGCATTCTTTGCAGATTTTATATTCTCTTTCTTTAGGAGATAATTCAGGGAATTTTTCTACCAGATCTTCTGAATGAATAAAGGTGATCGTATCCGGAAGGAAAGGATGTATGGAGTGATAGTAGTGATTAACGTATTTCTCGGTCCGTTTGATCACATCATAAATTTTTTTGACAATATCTTTTAAAAATTCTAAATTTCTTTGTTTTTTGGAAATGACTCTTTCCCAGTCCCACTGATCAACATACAGAGAGTGCAGATTATCAAGTTCCTCATCAGCTCGAATGGCGTTCATGTCAGTATATAATCCCTCACCGGTTTTAAATTTATAGTCAGCCAGCATCATACGTTTCCATTTAGCCAGAGAGTGAACAATTTCTGCTTTAGTATTTTTCATCGCTTTTATTTTAAAATTAACCGGTCTTTCAGTGCCGTTAAGATTATCATTAATTCCGGTATTGGCTTTAACAAAAATGGGAGCGGTTACCCGGATGAGATTTAATTCAAAAGCCAGATTAGTCTGGAAAAATTCTTTTATCATTCGGATGGCTTTTTCAGTTTCTTTAAGGTTTAGTAATGGAGTATAATTTTTGGGGTATATTGTTCTTTTTATTGTCATACTATGTTTCCTTTCTCAACCTTTTATTCTAAACCATTTATTGTCATATTTATATGTGAAAAGATAAAGGATAAAGGATAAAGGATAAAGGAAAAAGGGGTTGTCGTCCTGAAAAAAGTTTACAGTTTTTATTGTAATATATTAAAAATGTTCATAAAAAAAAGGTCTGCCACAATTTTTATTAAGACAGACCAGAAATCATTTATTCAGAAGTACGCCCACAGGGAATCGAACCCCGAACCTACTGATTAAGAGTCAGTTGCTCTGCCAATTGAGCTATGGGCGCTGGAATTGTGAG